>Ga0213922_1000297_pt1 | contig 28051 bp, 39 predicted proteins | sample McNCre2917MG_FD_165060 | JGI IMG/M metagenome (GOLD analysis project Ga0213922, IMG submission 165060) | Freshwater microbial communities from McNutts Creek, Athens, Georgia, United States - 29-17 MG | ecosystem: Environmental > Aquatic > Freshwater > Creek | place: USA: Georgia | collected... | reverse complement strand
GGGTCGGGTTCGGGGAGACTATGATTGAATGCGATTTACTAGGGTAACAGATGAAGAATAAAGAAAAGCCTCGAAAACCTAACAGGCGACTCCGTGAAAACATTCCGGGAGAGTGGGCGAAGAGCATGGGAGAACTGGCTGCTCGCTTTTCGGTCTCGCGAGTCACCATTCAGCGTTGGCTCAGACGTGGAGCACCAGCTGCAAATGCATCAGGCTTTTATCCGGTTGAGCCTTGGACCGAATGGGTTGAGCAGCACGGGAAGGACGTTGGCTCAGAAGAGGAGCTTGATAAAAGCAGACTGACTGCTCGGCAACTCTCGCTCAAAAACCAGAAGCTGGAGATCGAGCTTCAGCAGAAACGGGGCGAACTCATTCATCGTGACGATGTCAGGGTCAAACTTTACCAGACTTTCGACACCTGCCGGAGATTGCAGTTGAAAATCGGATCTTCACTCGCTGGCCGTCTCTCTGGCATGAGCCCCGCGCAAATCAAAGCTGAGATTGACCAAGCCATTTCGGACACCTACGCCGAAATCCGCGCATGGTCACAAGAACAGGTTAAGAGAGAGGCTGAGGAGAATAAGGAGGAGAAAGATGTTCTTTGAGACAGTTGCTGAAATCTTTGAACCTCGTGACCTTCGGCTCCCATGGCAATGGGCCGAGGACAACGTGTGGGTGGATAAAACCTCTGCCTTTCCGGGCCGATACCGAGCGAGCACAGCACCATGGACAAAGGAGTTGATGGAGGTTTTTGCAGACAACGAGGTGCGCGAGGTCTCTGTCATGTGCTCCGCGCAGTCTGGCAAGACTCAGGCTCTCATGGTCCTGCTCGCATGGGCTATCGTCGAAGACCCCGGACCCGCCATGTGGGTGCTGGCCGCTCAGGACGAAGCCGAGGACTTCATGCAGACTCGTCTTCTTCCAACACTCATGGAGTGTCCAAGCATCCGTCGAATGATGCCGAGGGAGAGGTCAGGCAAGCGAAAGGGCACCATCGACTTCGCTTCGATGCCGCTCATGGTTCGCGGAGCTGGTTCACCGTCGAAGCTTCAATCGGTTCCGATACGCTGGCTCATCCTTGACGAGGTCCGTAACTACCCGACCGGAGCATTGGAGATGGTCAAAAAGCGGGTCCGAGCACAGTGGAACAGTAAGGTGGTGCAGATCTCCACTCCGCACTTCGAGAACGATGCGGTTCACCAATCCTTCCTCGACGGAGACCAGCGTCGTTTCGAGTGGCCATGCCAAGCGTGCGGTGTGTTCTTCTCGCCTCTATGGGAACACGTTGAGTGGGAAGAGTCAGAGAGGACCAAGACACCGGAGGGGAAGTGGCTGTTCGAGCCACTCGCTGAAACCATCAGACTCAAGTGTCCATCGTGCGGTCACGGCCACACCGACGATCCAGTCACTCGTCGCTCACTCGTTGACGCTGGCCGATGGGAGAAGGGCAACCTCATCGCGCCGCGTCACAAGGTCTCGTTCACTTGGTCGTCCATCATTCCCCCATGGGTTCGATGGCGTGACATCGTCGAGGAGTTTCTTGTGGCCCGTCGTCAGATGACGTTCGGAAACCAAATCCCAATGCAGACTTGGAAGGCTGAGACCATGGGTGAGCCATGGGTCAGCGACCTTAAAGCAGAGCAGTTCGGGGATGACCTGCGAGGGAGCGACTACAAACTCAAGGAGACCAGTGGAGGCCGAGTCTTCCTCTCAATCGACGTGCAGAGCTACGGTCTCTGGTTCGTCGTCCGAGAGTGGCACCCCGGGGGCACCTCTCGTCTCGTGGACTTTGGGAGTGCAGTCAGCTTGTCGGCCATGGACGAGATCGTGGCCAAGTACGGCATCGCATCGGGTGACGTCATCATTGACTCGGGATTCGATACGCAGACGGTCTACACCGAAATCGCGAAGCGTGGAGGCAAGTGGAAGGCCAGCAAAGGCCACGACTCAGTCAACGGCTACATGGTCAATAACGTGAGGAGACCATTCATGTGGAGCAAGGCCGACGCGATGCTGGGCCAAGGGCAAAAGCGGACCATCAACCTGCTCGTCTTTTCTAACCCGATGCTCAAGGATGCACTGGCTCACCTCATGTCAGGCAAAGGTCCAGCGTGGGAGTTCTCGCGTGAGGCCGGTGAAATCTACCTCGCGCAGGTGACCTCCGAACGACGAGAGGAAAGAGTGGACGCTCATGGCAGGGTCAGCCACGTTTGGAAGCAGATTCGGAAGGACAACCACTTGTTTGACTGCGAGGTGCTTCAGACGCTCGCTGCACTCGCGACAAAGATTCTCGGTGGGACGGTTGATGAGAAAGACTCAGGTGATGGCGGACGAGATTGATTATCAGGGGATCTTCCGAGCGATGACCGCTTCGGAGCTGGCGGAAGCATACGCTCGCCTCAAGGCCGAGTTCGCAGACCCGTACACGTCAGTGTCATCAGCAGGAACGTCTTCCCAACGCGACCGCTTGCAGATTGCAAAAGAGTTGGCCGCGTGTGCCCAAATCGTCACCGAACGCTCACGCTCGACGCCGAGAAACCGCGTGCGAGCATCCTTCCGATGAAACTGATTCGCCGCATTCGCAATGCCGTTCGGGCCTTCCGCTGGGAAGGTGCTGAACCGACCGAGAGCCGAGCGCAAACACCCTCGAACTACTCAAACCACGCTGAGAGCGCATCGACAAACCGAGGCCGCGTTCAACTCATCTGGGAGGCTCGAGACCTTGAGAACAACCACCCGCTGGTCTCTGGCATCCTCCGCAAGTTGACACTCTACACGATTGGTTCACTCCGCTACCAAGCGAGGACGAGTAGTCCAGAAATCAACTCTGCGTATGAAACCTACTTTGCCGACTGGTGCAAGCGTGCTGACTTCTCAGGCCGGTTCGACTTCCTCAGCCTCATGCAACTGGCCTTCGTCTCGTTCGTGCGGGACGGTGACTGTCTTCTCGTCAAAAGCCTCACCGAGGACGGGCCGCGTCTCCAGCTAATCGAGGCCGACCGCATCGGCAACCCGTACCACTCGACCGTGGCCGACGATCTCATCGGGGGCATCCGCATCGATGTTAAGTCAGGCCGACCAGTAGCGTACCAGATCACGCGCCGAAGCATGGGAGCATCCTATGTTGACGAGCAGGAGGTTCCCGCCGAGCGATGCCTTCACTTGTTCGACCCGCAACGGCATGACTCTTACCGAGGCGTGTCGGCCTTTGCACCAGCCATCGCAACCTGCAAGGACATCGTGGAAATCCTCGCAGGAGAGAAGGACGCAGTGAAGTGGGCGAGTCAGCAGACGGGGGTTGTCAGGACTCCATCGGGCGAGGGTCTGGGATGGGACGAGCAGACGACCACCGGAGAATCCATCGAACGCATCAAGCCGGGCACGATTCACTATCTAAAGCCGGGTGAGGATGTGACAGGGTTCATGAGCAACCGTCCCAGCGTGACATTCACGGGCTTCCTCCAGTCGCTCCAACGCCATCTCGCTGACGCTCTCGGGCTTCCTTACGGATTTTTCATCGATTCAAGCAATCTCGGAGGGGTCACTGCCCGACTCGATTCTCAACAGGCAGCTCGCGTTTGCATCCGATATCAGACAATTCTGACCAGTCGCATTCTCGATCCGATCATTGAGGCTGTCATCGCGTTCGGTATCTCCAACGGTGACATACCGCAGTCTCCGCAATGGAGGGCGCATCGCTGGCAGTTTCCTCCGTGGCCATCCACCGACATCGGAAGGGAAACGACCGCAGAACTCGCGGAACTTCGCCATGGTGCCACGACGTTTGCTGAGTACTACGCGAGCAAGGGAGAAGACTGGGAAGAGGCATTCGTGCAAGCGGCAAACGAGGTCCGACGCAGGAAGGAAATCTTTGAGGCCGCAGGAGTTGAGGATCCTCTGGTGTTGGCTCAGGCTCAAAACGCGCCACCTGCGCTCAGTTCTGCCGAAGAATCGACGCAGTTTGCTGAGGACTCGTTCGAGCCTCCGCAAGCCGTTCGTGCAGCGGCCGCTCGCGCACTCCGTGAACGTGCAAAGAAACCCGCATCTCAACGCGGGATGACTCCGGTCGGCATCGCTCGGGCTCGAGACTTGGCCAACGGGCGACCAGTCTCAGCCGACACCGTGCGGAGGATGAAGGCTTATTTCGACCGTCACGAAGTGGACAAGCAGGGTTCGACGTGGGACGAGTATGGGAAGGGCCGTCAGGCTTGGGATGGATGGGGCGGGGATGCTGGCCAAGCATGGGCCAACCGAATCGTCGAGAGACTCAACAAGACCGCCTGATGCCATACGCAATCCGTAAAACGCCGACAGGATGGGCCAAGGTGAAAGTATTCCCGGGGCAAGAGTCGGTTGTGTCGCACCACAAGACTCGCGAGGATGCTATCGCCGCGATTCGCGCCTACTACGCCAACAAGCGCAAACTTCAAACCCGCATGAGTAAATGAAGACGACCTCTTTTCAATCCCTATCTCCCGCAAGCATCGATGCTGACACCATCTTCGGGGTCTCTGTGATTACCCTCGGAGTGGCCAAGGGGCACGGTCTCCTCATCGACGAAACGACACTCTCGCAAGTCGTCAAATGCGGCAACTCAGCTAAGAGCGGAATCAAGGTCAAGGTTGGCCACGAGTCTGGTGTTGAGGAGATCGTCGGGCGTCTCGTCAACTTCCGTGTCGAAGATGAGAAGGTGCTCGCGGATCTCCAACTGTTCCAGACCTCTCCACGCCGAGACTTCATCCTCGAGTTGGCCACCAAAACACCTGAAGCATTCGGGCTTTCTATCTCATTCGAGGGCAAGCCGCAGGACGTCAACGGGGCCGCTTACGCACGCTGCACGCGCCTTCGTTCGGTCGATTTGGTTGACGAACCAGCAGCAAACCCAGACGGGCTTTTTGAAGCGGCAGTTGATGAAGCGCAGAATGTTGAGAATCCAATGAAGGAAGAACCCAAAACCGAAGCAATGGCCGAGGCACCCGCGCCGACCGTCGAGGATCGTCTCGCCACGGTCGAAGCAGCAATCTCGGAGATGAAAGGGATGCTACAAGCAATCCTCACCGAAGAAACAACCGAGGCACCCGAAGCCGAGATGGGCAAACCAATGCCGGAAGAAGCCGCGATGAGCGCAAAGGCCGAAGAGGTTGCCGGTGCTGCTTTTGAAGCCGTCGAGGAGAAGATTCTCGGGGCCGTCGAAACAAAGTTCGAGGCACTCGCCGCTCTCATCAAATCTTTTGGCACTCCTGTCGCTCCCGGTGTCGCTCCCGAAGCAAAGGCTGATGCGCCAACCGACTTTTCCGAACTCCGGAAAAACCCTGAAGCGTACAGGAACCACCTGATCGCAAAGGGCATCCTCAAACCCTAAAACCAAAAAACCACATGGCACAAAACGATACGGGGTTCAAAGCGTTCACGGTGGGGGCTTCGGCTCTCTCTGCTGGTCAGCGCGTTGCACTCTCCTCTGGGCTGGCTGTCGCAGCCGGCGCAACAAACGGCAGTTCCATCGGTGTCGCACTCGCTGACGCCGCTGCAAACGGCATCGTCACTGTTAAACTCAACACCGCAAGCGGCACGTTTGAAATGCGCGCAGCAGGAGCAATCACCTCTGGCGCAGCAGTTTACCCTGCGGCATCTGGCAACATTGCTGGCACGGCATCGAGCAACGTCACCATCGGCATCGCTCTTGAAGCGGCGACTGCTGCAAACGACGTGATCGAAGTGCTGTTGGGGGTTAACGCAAACTCTTAATCGAAAGGACACTAGAAAATGTACGCAAACGCAGGTGCAGTTCTTCGCGGTGACATCCAACAGGCTGTCATTCAAGCTGGTGGGGCCGACAACGGTCTCATCGGTGGTCTCGTCATGCCACCTCTCTCGGTGGCAACAAAGGCGGGGCAATACCTCAAAATCGACATCGCAACGGGTCACCTCATGCGGGTGGACTCGGACGCGGCAAAGCGCAACGCTGACGGGTCTTACAGCCGCATCAGCCGTGCTTTCACGCAGGACACCTACCTCTGCGAGGATCGGGGTCTTGAGGAGTTGATTGACGACTCAAACCAAGCTGACCTCTCGCGGTTCCTCGATACTGAGGCCACGATCGCGAAGCTGTTGCTCCGCAACATCAAGCTGGCTCACGAGACGCGGGTTGCTTCGGCAATCTTCAACACGAGCAACTTCAACAACACGACCGTGGGAACGGTGTGGAGCAACTCGGCAGCAGATCCGGTGACGGACTTGCAGGACGCAATCTCCCGCCTCCGTAAAAAGGGCGTGGACGCCAACACGTTGGTGGTCAACCTCGACGTCTACAACGCACTCCGCAAGAACGCCAAGATGCAGAGCTACATCTTCGGGTCCGTCGGGACCGGAGACCTTCGCAACGTGGACGCTGCACTCATCGCCGCTAACCTCGGAATCGACAAAGTGCTGGTGGCTTCCGCTGCATACGACTCATCGAAGAAAGGCCAAGCCGCTTCTGGGTCGTTCATCTGGGGCTCAAATCGCGCATGGATCGGCAATGTTCAGTCTGGCGACTTCGTTGCCGGTGGAGCTGGCCGCACGTTGACGTGGACGGGAGACGCTTCCGATCTGTTCGTCGTTGAGACCTACCGGGACGAAGCACGTCGTTCTGGCGTGGTTCGCGTGCGTCAGCACACCTCCGAGAAGGTGGTTGACGCGACCTCTGGTGAGTTGCTCACGATCGCGTAACGCATTGGATTCCAAAGGGGGAACGGGAGAACCCCGTTCCCCTTTTTTGTTATGGTTCCACCCATCTCTCAAGTTCAACGCTACACCGGACTCGACACACCCGGGGGTCTCGCAGTGCTGGCCAAGGTCTCGTTTCAGTCGGGCCCGAAAGCCGTCAACCCTCCTCCAATCACCGCCGCGCCGCTCACTCCGAAAGGTGCTGGGATTTACGACGAGAAGGGGATGCTCCCGACCATCAAGGGCAAGGGGCTCGAGTTCATCGCCTACGCATGAGACTGGCTTTCTCCAACGCTTTGCTCCGCACCTTCAACCATGCTGCATCGACCATGGGTGCATCGGTGTTGCTCAACGGTGAAACTGTGCAAGCGGTGGTGTCGGAGTCGGACTACATGACGCTTCCCGAGGAAGGCGGAATCAATGCTGGAGGAGAGTTGACCATTCGCATCTCGCGCACGGCGTTTGATGAGTTCGGTAAGGGTGGGGACCCTCGTAGGAACCAGTTCACGATCGACGGCATGAAGTACCGGGTCATGACAGTGAAAAACCTGCCTGAGAACCCCATCCTGCAGTTCGTCGTCCGACAAGACCAATGAGCACCAACTTCCAAGCCGATGTCCAAGCTGGAATCGTCGCCGCCATGAGGGCCGACGAGGATCTGGCGACATTGCAGGTGCTCACCTCGGACACTGACGAACTCAAAGAGACGGCATCCATCTTCATCGCGACCGAAATCAGCCGCGAACTCGTCGCTGGCTCACGAGTCTTCATCCTCGATGGTCAGGCCATCCTCCGCGTCAACCGCTCAGCATACACTGCGGATGAGAGCGCACAGATCCGGCAGAACGTGCTCGCCGCACTTCTGAACCCAGTGGCAGATGGCGACTTCGACCAGTTCTCTTTCGAGTCAGCTAAGGTGCTCGGGTTCGTGCTCGGAGCACAAAACACCACTTTCGCCGACGAGGTCCAGCTGGACTCATTCGCTTTCAAAGTCTGGGCTTACCAACTCTCTCAACAATAACGACATGGCAACCATCCACGACAACGGACAGGACTATGGCACACTTGGAACCGTGCAGACCCAAGCGGGGATGCTGGTGACGCAGTACAACGCCAAAAAATCGTCCGCCACCAAAGAAATCATCGGGCCGAATGGGGACGTTCAAAGCCTTGCGATGTACAACCTGAAGACGGAAATCACGATCGACGGCTACATCTCGGGAACGTTCACAGGAACAATCGGCAGTCAGGCCGGAACCAACACGTTCATCGACTCAATCAACCGAGCTTTCTCGGCTGAAGACGTGGCCAAGCTCACGGTCTCCAAGACGCTGTACGCTGGATTGACCTAATCACCAACCACTTAAGACCATGGCTGAAATCATCAAAGGTGAGGCAGTGACATTCGGAACGGGCGGTTCATCGGCTACGCTGTTGACCTCCGCAACCGTCAACAAAACCTCATCCAAAAAGGAAATCCCTGACGGAAACGGTGGCTTCGGGGCTGTCGTTTACTTCGCTATCAAGGACGAGGTCAACTTCGAGACGTACGAAGCGACTTCTCCGAACGTCGGTGACACGGCAACCCTGCCGAGTCTCATCTCAGCGTTTGTGACGGGAAGCGTGTTCGTCACCTCGTCCGAGGTCATCGAATCTTCGGAGGATCTGACCAAGTCGAACGTCACAGCAGTCTCTTACGCCAGCATCACCTAACCCATCAACCCCGAGGAGTTTCCGGAAGCGGTGGGTCAAAACCGCGTCTCCTAAATCAAAACCGGCCTTCACCTTGCCATGATCACCTCATTCTATACGACCGGAAATCAACGACTTGCTGTCGCACTTGCCACCATTGGGATTCCTCCGCACTCAGAGAACCCTGTCACCGTCGAACGACGAGCACTCCCAAACGGAGAAACAGAAGTTCGCACCACGTTCCACTTCGCAATCGCAGGAACGTGGAAAGGCTTCGGTGGAGAACCTCAAATCGCCATCAAAGCGGACGTCATCGCGTCTGCTTACTTTGCGCTGACTCGCGGGAAAACTCCCGATGGACTCGACTTCCGAATCCTCGCGGAACTCCAAATCATCCATGCGTGTCTCGAGGTTCGTGACGAAATCAACCGGGTGCGAAAGGCAGCAAACCCAGAGCAGTCTTACATCGGGGTGGCCATCTGCGAAAACGCAACCACGCTGGCTTCATTCGTCAGTGCAACTCATGAGCTGACTCGTCAAAAGCTTCGCCGTGGAGTGCTTTACGCGCCGACCGAAACGCTTCAGGACGCCATCAAAACCTTCAAACACTTTGCCTAACCATAACCATGCTCAACGACATCCAACACCTCATCATCGGCGCATCTGGCCCGTCCTCAACCATCGCTGGCATTCCATGCCGACCGCTCACGCTGCAGACCTACGCGCTGATGGAGTTGACTGGGAACGAACTCCTCACCGCACCGAGCACCCGCATGGCGGACGTTCTAGGGTTCATCTACCTGCACTCGGCACCGCAGGAAAAGGTGGCCGAGGCAACTGCTGCTTATCTCGCTGGTGACAAGGCGCGAATGCTGAAGGAGTCTCTTAATCTGCCATCAATCCCGCTCGCGGACTTGGCCGACATCGCACGCCAGATCCGCGAGATGATCGAGCAAGCGACGGGATCGCAGGTCGTCGTCGAGGGTGCTGAGGTCGCAGTGGGAAACTGAGTCGGGCGGGGATGATTGCTCGCTACATTCACCACTTCGCTTCCGCGTACGGGTGGAGACCGAGCGAGATCCTCGCCCTTTCATTGCATGACGCGAACGCACTATTTGCTGCTTCCCTCGAAGCGCAGGGACACCGAGTGCGTGCGGTGGTCGATGACTCGCACCTTTGTGAAGCATGAAACTGACGCTCTCAATGGACCTGACGAACTTCAACCGAGTGCTGGGCGTCTACGTCCAGACCTCGAAGAAGGAGGTCAAGAGCATCATCGGGAGAAAGTTTCGAGACGTTGTCATAAAGGCTGGGAAGTTCCACCAAGACACGAGACCAGAGACACTCCAAGCCATCGAAAAGCAGAAGCAGGACGGACGGGTGCGGATCTCCAAACGAGTGCTTCAGCGAGTCAGCGCACGTCGCTCAAAGCTCATGGCGGAACTTCAGAAAGCGCAAGCGAGCGTGGGGCGCAAAGGCAAGCGGGGAGAGCGTGCAGTCTTCAAGGTTCTCAAGGCAACCGCACAACTTCAGCGGAGTGTGCAGCAAGACCGATGGGAGATGGAAATCAAGCAACGGCAGAACGCAGCCGGTCGAGCTGGAGCGTGGGGATGGCTTGTGACAGGCACCAACTTCGACAACATCGACCGTCGCCACCCTGCTGCCGTCGTGAAAAAGTTTGATGGTCTCCTCGAAACGTACCTTGAGATTCAAAACAAGAGACCCGGCATCGAGCCGTTCACCGCTCGGGTTGGCTACGTGCAGAAGGCTCTCGGAACCGTGGCAGCTGACATGGCCGCGTACCTCAACCGCAAACTGGGAATCACTTTATGAGCACCGCAACCATTCGCATCGGGGCCGACACTACAAACTTCCGGCAGGGTCTGACGCAAGCTGTCGGCCAGATGCAATCCTTCGCCAAAACGGTCGCCGGTGTCGCCGGTGGACAGGCTCTCTTTGCTGGCTTGCAAGCCGGAATCGGTGCAGTTGGGAGTGCGTTTCGCTCACTCGGTGAGACATTCAAAGAGAGCATCTCATCCGCTGGAGAGTTTGAAGCCGTCGTCGCTCAGTTCACGACGTTTTACAAGTCGGCCGAAACCGCGCAGGGGGCCGTCGCAGAGCTGGCAAAGTACGCTGCAACCACATCATTCCAACTGGGGGAGGTGGCCAACGCAGGGGCCGGTCTTGCCGCTGCTGGAGTACCTGCCGAGCAACTGAAGGAGTCGATTCGGATCATCGGGGACATTGCAGCAGCCACGAAGAAACCGATGGCTGAGATTCTTCAGCCATACGTCAAGACACTCTCGGTCGGGAAGATGCAGACTGAGACTTTCCTACAGTTCCTCGAACGTGGAATCCCCATCGGGGAAGAGTTGAAAAAGGCTCTCAACCTGAGTGACGCGGGACTTCAGAAGGCACTCACTGAAGGCAAAATCTCGGCGCAGGACATGGTCAACGCACTCCAAGCGATGACGACCACAGGCCTTTTCTCCGGTGCAGCAACCACGCAGGGAAAGACGCTCAATGGCCTTCTCTCGACGCTCGCTGACAACGTGGAAGAGGTGAAGCGGAACCTCGGCCTCGCCGCATCGGAAGGGCTCAAACCGCTCATCGAGTTCGCGCAAAATCTCACGGGTCGGTTCGCACCGATTGGAACCGCTCTCGGCAACATCTTCACCGCTGCAACCCAAAAGGCCCTGCTGTTTTCGGACCAGTTCACCGCAGGATTCGGACGGGCCGTGGACACTGCTGTGAACGCATTCCAGATCATCGAGGGGGCCATCAAGAACGGGACCCTCTGGGACGTGCTCGCAACTGCTGGCAAACTGGCTTTCCTCGAGGTCACGGAGACCGCAATCCGTGCGCTTCAAGGAGTGACCAACATCTTTGCCGATGGGAACGCTTTCACCGGCCTCTCTGGCTCTCTCATCGTCGCGATTACCGATGCTCTCGGAACTGCTGCTGGGGCAGTGGCCGGAACCCTAGGGAGTGCTCTCCTCGACGCAGCAAAGGCATGGCTCGACTATGTGCTCGCAGGGATCAAGCGAATCCCTGCTGCTCTTGGTGAGTTGATGAGTGCAGTCTTCTCCTCAGGCAACACGTCCGGACTCGGCAAGCGCACGCTGCAAGGCATGGGGGCCAACCAATCGACGTTCCAGACCTCGCAGTTCTACGGTGCGCCACAAGCCTCTGGCATGACCTCGGCACAGGCGCAGGAAATCATCGCCGCAAAGGCCGCAGGCTACCCAACCCCGCTCACCCCGGGGGAGGTGCGTGAGACGTTCGCCAACGGGAAGCGCATCACCTACAACACCAAGGAGTCGCTTTCTAACGGAGCAATCATTCCACCGAGCAACTCGGACGCTTACGCTGAGGGAACACCGGGACAGGGACTCATCGCCGCATTCGAGCGGGGGTTTGCTCGCCAAACCTCCGCCACCGAGCGTCTCCAATCCCAGAACGAAAAGCTCAAGACTGAGTTGGCCAAGCTGACCGAGGCAGCACTCAAAAACGCAACCGCAATCCGCGAGCAGTCGAGCAGTCTCAAAAACCAAACTGAGTTGACCGCAAAGACCGCTCAGGCCGAGGAGAAGAAAAGCAAGGCGACCACTGCGACAGGAGACTTCTTCACGTCGCTGGAAAAAATCGGTGGCGGACGACGCACGATGAACCTCGCTCCACGGGGGCCTGTGATCGGCATGGAAGGCAGGGAGCCGGGGTTGCGTGGGGGTGGAGACCTAGGAGGAGGATTCGCCGCATCAGCCGCTTTTATCGCCGCAAAGAAACGCGAGGAGATTGCCAAGGTGCCGGTGCAAGGACCTCCCGCCGCCGAGTTTTTCCAGATGCGGGCTCAGCAACTCCGAACGCCGAGAATGGACTTCGATGTGGCACCTGCTTTCCCGCTTCCGGGCGGGGGCATGATGGAGGCTAAGGATCCCGCCGTGCGTGTGTTGCAAGAGAACCAGAGCACGCTGGCATCCAAACTTGATGCAGTGGTGGCAGCAATCACCAAGCAGGGTTCTCTCAACGTGGCCGTCGTATGAGTCTCAACACTGAGTTTCCAGTTTCCGCGCAGGTCGATGAGATGGGTGCTCTGGAAGTCATCTTCCGCACTCGGTACACGCGCACCGGACCCAACACTGAACCGTTTGAGTGGCCACTCACCAAGACGCTCGGCTCTTTTCAGCTGGCGTTTGTAGGGTCTCGCGAGAATGTCGAAATGCTCAGTGACAAACTCGGCACTTCGGAGGGGACGTATCGAGGGCTGGCCTTCTCAAAAAACTTCGTCACCGTCGAAGGCACCATCTCCAACGAACCAATCACCGCTCACCCGAACTTCAACGACTGGGCTGGAGACGCAGAAACACCCGACACCGAGAACGCGATCTGGGAGGATTACGACGGAGCGAAACGGTTCGTTCAGTTTCGCGACGACTTCGAGCTTGCTGGCATCACCACCTACCTCGCCCCACAGTGGACATTCAACCTGACGTGGTTGGCAGCTAATGCGGACGCTGCAACCGTTCCGGGAAAGGTCTACACCCTGCCATCCATCCCCAACTTCTCCATGTTCGGCAACCTTTCGCTATTAGGCACTTCGGTGGGGCAAGAGCAGAACGGGGCCTCTTGGAAAATCACCGCTCAACTTCTCGGCGCACCTTTCTGGTCGTCGGACATCTACACCTAAAAAATGCCTGTGATCTTTAAGGGCGAAGAGGCCGTCAAAACGTCGCACTCGTTTGAAGCTGACGAGTGGGGGAACGTCATTCAGACGTCGGTGCACGTCTTCAAAAACAACAAAATCAGCAACATCCTCGCGCCAACTGGACTGCCTGACATGGCGTCGGACTCTCAGCGGAGCATCCTCTCGAGGTCCATGACGTTTGACGAGGGGTCGCAAACCACAACGCTCGAGCAGAGGAGCATTTACTCCTACGCTTCGTCAGCAAAAAAGCGGTTGAGCATCGACGCCAACAGCGGCACCGAACCTATCACGGCCAACCCGCGATTCCAAGACCTCGCGGGGACACCAGAGACACCGAATGAAACGAACGCACTCTGGGTCGCATCGAATGACACGGAGTCAACCAAGCGGTTCGTGGAGTTCAAAAAGCCGGGGCTGGTTGGCGTCTCGTCTTACATCGCCGGCAATGGTTGCACGCTCAAAGTCACCTACTTTGACATCTGGAGTGCGTTCGCCCAGACGGTCAACGACATCGGAAAAATCTCATTTCCTCCGGTTCCGATTTGGGGAACGACTCAGTCTTGGCTTCTTGCTGGAGCGACCGCAGAACCATTCGGAGACCGCTGGAAAATCACGCTGCTCTATCGCAACGCTTCGGCAAACTACGGGCAGTATTCCGGCGAAGGTTGGTCAACGCTGATTTACTCGTGATTCCGACCGTAACAACGCGGGGCCCCATCGGGCGCACACTCTCGGCTATCTGCCGCGAGTTGGTCAGGTTGCGAGTGCAGAAGACGAAGGACTTCACCTCGAACGAAACACCGAGAGGGACCATCCTCAACATCGCGCCACCGAAGACCATCACCGAGGGACCAACTCAGGGTCCACGGTATCAACCATTCATCAGCGAAGGGTCAACTCGGTACTGGATCACCCCATGGCATTACGGGTTTGTGGGTCCCGTCATCAGCGTCGGAGATCGTCAGTACCGTGGCTTTCAGTTGACCGGAGGAAACAAGGTCATCGTGGCCACAGTGAAGCTCAAAGCATACGCAACCCGCAACCCTGCGGAAGATTACGACCCCGAAAACATGGACCCAGTGACATACGGGGTGCTCAACTCGTTGATGCTGGTCGAGAGCCAAAGTTCATCCTTTCAAGGAGACCAGACAGCGTTCGGGCTCAATGTCGCTCAACGTGGGATTCCGATCATCTCGCAAGATCCGTTTGGAAGTAACATCACGCAGAGTTGGTTCTTTCCGGTCAAGTTAACGACGCAGTGGAATGAGGTGTCCACACGCATCTCAGCGGATGACGTCGTTGCAACCGGCACCCGTCAAATCCCGCTCGAGGAAGGTCAGGAGGACAACCCGTGGATTCCGACCGGATTCGTAAAAGAGTACGAACACGACATCCTCGTTGGCTACCTTCACCAGACGGGCACAAGCGGTTCGACAAGCGGTTACGCGCTGGACCTCATCCGTGAGGATCACACGTCGTTTGGAGCGGTTCCCGAATCGACAGAAATCACTGGTGACAAGACAGGCATCAACGACCAAGCATTCCCTTACTGGCACGCTGAACTCAAACTGGTTCCCAATGCTGTCGTCCCCATCTGCGATCCGGCAGAGGGTGGACCTTACACAACACCGTGGGAGCCGTACGGCTTCAGGCTCAGAAACCGCGACGAAAACGGCTATCCACCGGGGAGCGATTACCCCGGAAAGGACGAATCGAACCCACTGAGAAATGAGTACCCAAGGCAACTCGCGTTCATGTTGCCATTCTCGCAAGGGGTCAACTACATCCCCAGCAGCCGAGGTCTCATGGACATCAACGACCAAAGAGAAGCACCACCGTCATGCCTGTGATTCCTCGCCTAAAAACGGGTGGCCAACTCGGTGCCACCATCAATGCCATCATCGATTACCTGCCGAGACTGGCTATTCAATCGACTCCTGACATCACCGCGACCGTGACCCCGCGAGGACAGCTGGTCTCGCTCAAGAATCGCCGCACGGTGCAGACTGCCGCACCATCAGCCACTACAAACTACCCTTTCAAGGTCACCGTTCGAGCGAGCAGTCCGGGGCAGGAGAACCCGTCCTATAGGGTTTTTGTGCGGTGGGGAACGGTCAACGGACAGGGTGTGATAGATTATCCAGAGGAGGAGGTCGGACCTGCTGCCGACAACAAAAGGGTTGTCTTGAACGTCGCAGGAAACTTCTCTTCGACCACATCGAGCGGAATCGTCTCTTCATCCGTCACCATCGAGGACCAAAGCGCATTCTTGTACGCTGACCCAGTGGCTGAGTCGGTCAGCTACAAAATCATTCTGGCGTTTATACAAGCCGACGAGGGCGGAGGGTTCACTGTCTCGCAGCAAACAGCGGGGCATCAAATCATCGGGCTTCACGGTTGATGACGGCACCTTGAGTGAATGCTCACGCTCACCGTCGCACTCGATTCTGGTCTCGTCTACGTTGGCGGTTTACGCCGATCTGACGATCAGGAGGTGCTGCTCCGCAATGGCGACGTGATCCCGACAGCCATCGAGTTCCGAAACACCATTTCGAGCACCTCGACCGTGGACATGGGGTCATCAACGGGCCTGAGGTTAAGCGTCAAGCCGAAGGGGCTATTCGACGCCAACCCTCTTCTCTCCTTTTCCAGTTGGACCCGCACTGTGACGGGCTCAGCCGTTGACTATCGAGCGACGCTCAATACGGCATCAGGTGGCATCGACCGACTCCTCGGCATCGACCCTTACGACTCTGCCGAAGTGGTCGCGGTTCAAACGACCGCAACGACCGCTGACGGAGTTTACTTCGACCTCGCTGACTCGGTCGGGCCGGTGCGGGTTTGGATGGGTGCGGCATCCTCCACCGGACCGGAAGCACCTGCCGATGGCCGTCTCATCAAGGTGACCACTCTGGGGACGGAAAACGCCTCAGCAATGGCGACGAAGATCGCGACCGCTCTCGATGCGGACTTGGCCTTCGTCGCTTCCTCCTCAGCGGACATCGTGACCGTGGCCGCATCGACTTTTGGACAACGTCAGGCACCGCACTGCCGATCCTCTGGCTACGGTGTGACCGTGTTGGTTGCTGGCGGGGATGAGACAGTCACTGATGTTCCGTCGGTGGTACTGCAAGCAGAGATTGCATGGGCTTACTCTGGCAATCTCACGACGACCCGAGCACTCCGGTGGAAGGTTGAGAACACCAATCGACGAGCATCTCAACCCGTATCGCTGCCTTTTTTCGACTCATCCAACATCGCCGCGTCAGTTGTGCTGTTCACCGCTCAGAGTCTGACAGCACCCCAGCAAGCACAGGCCCGAGCCAACATTGGTGCAGGAGCCGCAATTGCTGGCACAGGCGTTGACGGGAACATCGTCGGTGTCGTCGCTGGCGTGACAACTTACACAACGCTTTCAGCCCTAGGGGTTGGCGTTGACGGTGGCCAAGTTTAACAACATCAAGAGATTATGCCGAACACGATCCAACTTAAACGCCGCACGACCTCAACGGGCGTGGCCGGCATCACGCTCGCAACTGGTGAGCTTCTCTTCCAAGAGTTTGACAACCAGTTGCTGATCAAAAAGTCAGACGGCAATGTGATCCCGATTGGCGGGGAGGGGACATCGTCCTCCGCAGGGATGGTCACCACGGCCAACCGCAACCAGACGATTCAGGGAACGAAGACCTTCAACGGCACGGTAAACCACACCGGGGTGTTGCAAATCGGAGGCACGGCAGTAACAGCAGACGCCGACGAGTTGAACAAGCTCGACGGGGTAACGGCGACGACGGCTGAACTCAATAAACTCGCTGGAATCACCGAGGGTGTGGGTGCAGCGAGCAAGGTCGTCATTCTCGACTCTTCGCTCAATCTGAACCTCGGGAGCGGTCGCATCTCGTCAAACGCTACGCCGACCGCAGATGCTCATCTGGCGACCAAGAAGTACGTCGACGACGTCGCGCAAGGCCTCGACGTCAAAGCTTCGGCGCACGTTGCCACGACCGAACCACTTCCTTCCGTCGCGTACAACAACGGATCCAGCGGAGTGGGTGCAACGCTCACGTCCAACAACAACGTCGGACTTCTCATCGACGGGCACACGCTCGCCGTGGGTGAATCGGTGCTGGTTAAGAATCAGGCCGCCGCATTGCAGAATGGTCTCTATCGCGTCACCGCAGCAGGTGGTGAGGATTCGCCGTTCATCCTGACCCGCCGCACCGATGCGGACTCAGGCACCGAGTTCTCGGCGGGGTCATTCGTCTTCATCGAGCAGGGAACCATGAACGGGTCTACGGGTTGGGTTCTTTCGACCTCTGGCGCAATCACGATCGGGACGACCGCGCTGACCTTCTCTCAGTTCTCCAGCGCAGGCGTGGCCGACGCAGGGAATGGTCTACAAAAGATCGGCACGACCCTTTCAGTCAAAACCGTCTCATCTTCCCGCATCGCCGTTTCATCTGACGGAGTTGACCTTGCCACATCCGGAGTCACCGCAACGACTGACGGCGTGGTGTTCACGGTTGACACTTACGGCAGAATCACCGCCGCATCGAAGTCGATTGCAGCAGGCGCAGGCATCTCAATAGATTGTGGCGAAATCTAAACCGCCAAAATGCCGAACTACATTCGACAACTTCGGAAGAGCACTCCGGGGGCACCACCGATTGAAGGAGTCCCCTCGGGTGTTCTGCTTGTAAACACCGCCGACCAAACACTTTCGTTTCCGAACGCAGCGGGGACGGACTGGGTGACGATTCAAGCGGGAGGTGCAGGGGGGTCAGGTGCTTCGGGAAGTTCGTCGTTCGCGTTGCAGCAGTTCGGATTCACCGGGACAGGGGCGCAGACGGTATTCACCACGACCTCAACATCTTCCTCAGCCGAGCATTTCATCGTTGCGGTGGGCGGTGTATTTCAGACAGCGGGAGAGGATTACACGGTGGCGTCGGGCGTCATCACGTTTACAACCCCGCCACCGAGCGGGGAGAAGGTCAACGTCCTCGTCGCATCTGGTGGGGTGATGGGGCCACAGGGACCAGCAGGAGCGCAGGGACCCGCAGGGCCAAGTGGAGTTCCGGGAGAGCAAGGACCAGCGGGAGGACTCGGTGCGACCGGATCCACAGGACCGAGCGGGGCGACGGGTCCGATCGGCGCAACTGGCATTCAAGGGCCATCGGGTGCGCAAGGCATCGCTGGTCCTGCCGGGGGAGCGACGGGCGCAACGGGGCCGAGTGGATTGCAGGGACCTTCGGGTTCACCCGGGGGCGCAACAGGACCGAGCGGAGCAATCGGAGCAACAGGTGCATCAGGCGCAAACGCTCTGTGGCACTACACGGGCGCATTCGACCTTGGCACAGCCTACGCCGTCGGGGACTTGGCAACCTATCAGGGTCAACTCTGGTATCGTTCAGACGCCAACGGTGGCAACGTCGGCGACGTTCCCTCGACCTCTTCTCTCTTCTGGGACCTCATCGCGAGCAGGGGCGCAAACGGTCCCGCGGGATACGACGGCGCGACGGGCGCAACCGGGGCGACTGGTCCAACGGGTCCTGCCGGGGCGCAGTACTTCGGGGGAAACACTTTGCCGTCAGCGACTTTAGGCAACACGGGAGACATCTATTACCGCGAGCAAGGGTATGATGTGGGAGGAGCAAAGTTCGTCACGATTTACCAAAAGACGACCAATGGATGGGAGTTCCTCGCGTCGATGAGTGGCCCCCCGGGGCCGACAGGGTTAACGGGTCTAACGGGCGCAACTGGCACAATGGGGCTACAAGGGCGAACGGGCGCAACTGGTCTGCCGGGAATAGGATACCCGGGACCACAAGGACCTTCTGGTCCACAAGGTCCTCCCGGCGAAAACGGTTCAATCGGCGTGCAGGGGTTTCAGGGTGAAAAGGGAGACACTGGAGAGACTGGTCCAAAGGGGGATACCGGCGCAACTGGCGCAACCGGCGCAACTGGTCCGAGTGGCGAGACTGGACCGACTGGTGGTGAAGGTGCAACAGGCGCAACCGGAATGCCCGGTGAGACGGGTCCTGCCGGATTCCCGGGACTTAATGGAACCGACGGAGCAACTGGTGCAACCGGACCGACTGGACCGACCGGACCCAACTGGCTAGCAACAGGCGCAACTCCATCAAATACCGTTGTTCCTGCGGGTTACTTCAATGCTGGGCAAAATAGGCTGGTGCCGTTTTACACGCTATGACACGCGTCTCTAACAACTTACTCAAGGATGCAGGGACGACGGGGAAGGCTCTTCTCACTGCGACAACGGCTGCTGCTGCACGGACGACGCTCGGACTGGCAACGGTTGCGAGCACAGGCAACTACAACGACCTCATCAACAAGCCATCAGGTGGCAGTGGTGGCATCGTTCCAGTTTACCATTACGTCGAGTTGCTCGGTAATGGAGTTGCCAAATCGTTTTACGGTGTGTTCCCGAATACGCTCGGCCAGATGCGAGCGGCATTTGGCGAGGGCTGGAATCCGCCAACCAGTTCTGCGGCGTACCTCGTTTCGGTCGGAGGAGTGCTGCAAAGGCCCGGTTCTTACGACATTTCGTTTCCGGACTTTAGTGACAATCAGCAGGGCACGATTAGCTTCGAGGATGTGATCTCCAATGGGTACATGATTTCCATCGTTTTAATAGTCTAACACTCTATGCCACAACAACTGACGAAAATCGAAATCGACATGATCTCGCAAACCGCGCAGACGGCTTTGCAAGGTCAAGCTGGTGCAACTGGTCCTGCTGGGCCTCAGGGCGAGACTGGACCTCAAGGGGTCGCTGGAGGAGCTGGTGCAACGGGACCTGTTGGCGCAACAGGCCTGACAGGAGCAACTGGACAGCAGGGCGTGCAGGGTAACGCTGGTGCAATCGGCGCAACGGGTCCGCAGGGAACGCAGGGAGCCACTGGTGAAGTCGGACCCACTGGGGTTCAAGGTGTTCAAGGCCCGACGGGTTTGACAGGTGCGACAGGAGTGCAGGGTGCAACTGGCCAGCAAGGCGTGCAGGGCGACGTCGGAGCGACGGGACCCAGCGGGGCGCAGGGAAACCAAGGGGCAACCGGATTGCAAGGGACGCAGGGGGCGACGGGTGAAACCGGATCGCAAGGTGCCACTGGTGCTTCTGGGCAGTCGGACAAGTACGCTACCACCTCGACCACCTCGCTTCTCACCGGCAACGGGACGAAGACGCTGACGGTTGCAACGGGGCTTTCGTACACGGTCGCTCAACCCGTCGTCATCGCTGAGACGGGCGGGACGGCTCACATGCACGGGACGGTGACGAGTTACAACTCGGGCACTGGGGCATTGGTCGTCGATGTCACAAACCACACGGGTTCCGGAACATTCAGTTCATGGTCCGTCAACCTCGAGGGTGCTGTTGGTGCTGTTGGACCGACGGGGCCACAAGGCGCAACAGGTTCGACTGGAGTTGCTGGTCCGACCGGAGCAAGTGGGGTCGCTGGCGCAGATGGAGCAACAGGTCCGCAGGGCACGCAGGGAGCGACGGGGCCAAGCGGAGCACAGGGAGCGACAGGCGAGACTGGGCCGACTGGCGCACAGGGGTTGACTGGTCCGACCGGATCGCAAGGGCCGACAGGGCCGAGCGGGTTGCAAGGTGTCCAAGGCGACATCGGGGCGACTGGGTTGACAGGAGCGACTGGGTTGACTGGTTCGACCGGTGTTGCTGGTCCGACAGGAGCGTCGGGGGCGCAGGGGATCCAAGGCGACCCCGGGCCGATTGGAGCAACTGGCGTGCAGGGTCCGACAGGGTTGACTGGCGCGACGGGTGCCGGTGCGACGGGTGCAACGGGCGCAGCTGGTGACAAGTACACCACCTCTTCGACCACCTCGCTCTCGCTGACGACCGGAGTCAAGACGCTCACGGTGGCAGCAAACCTCGCGTTATCGGTCGGCCAGAACGTCGTGCTGGCTTACGATGTGGACCACCGCATGACGGGCATCGTCAACGCGTACACGGCCAACACGGGGGTCTTGGAGGTTGACGTGGTGAAAGTGCTCGAGGGCACCGGAACCTACGCATCATGGGCCATTTCGCTTGATGGTGCGGTTGGACAGGTCGGAGCAACCGGAGCTGTCGGACCGACTGGTGTCGTGCTCGGTGGAGGGATTCTCTCGCCGCGTTTCACGGGCAACGGAAGTGCGACTGAGTTCGGCCCGATTGAGGGCTGGGATGGCCCACAGAACGACGAAGCGGGGTATCTCGTTTACGTTGGCGGAGTTTTTCAGCGTCCCGACGAAACGAACGGTGGGTTCACCATCACGGGGACGACGCAAGCGAACTCGAAAATCGTATTCCCGACGGCACCAGCAAGCGGTGTTGTCATCGACGTGCTCGCGGTGCAGGTGACGGGGGCCAAGGGAGCGACCGGTTTGACTGGTGCAACGGGTCCTGCTGGGTCTGGAGGAGGAGGTGGAGGAATCTCCGCGTGGGACAACGGAACCTCATACGCCGCAGATGATTTGGTCTCTGACCTTGGGCAGTTCTATGTGGCGATTGCTTCGAGCCAAGGACAGCGACCATACCAGAGTAGCGACTACTGGCAGTTGCTGAATCGCGCCTCACGTGTGTTGCCGCAAACGCGCTACCGTGCCGGTGATTTTGTAAGCGACAATGGATTGCTCTACTTGCTCCTTGGTGCAAGTGGGGCTGGGACTGATAGTGTACCAGCACATGGCTCAACGACTTGGATGAACGTCTCGGTTCAACCTTGGGCAAATGGCCCTTTCTATTACCAAAACGCAATTGCAATGGACAGCAATGGCACGCTTTACCGCTGCACACAGTCACATCAATCACAGAGTTATCGTGAGCCGGGCACTCAGGGTGGATCCTCCTATTGGGCAGCGGTGAGTGGACAACAAGGCCCAACCGGCCCATCCGGCGATGCTGGAGCAACTGGAGCAACAGGCCCAACGGGTCCGACAGGTGCTGGCGAAACTGGACCGACTGGACCCACTGGTGCAACTGGACCTGAAGGGCCGATGGGAGCTTCTGGATTTGGTGCGACGGGTGCAACTGGTGCCACCGGACTTGAAGGGCCAAGCGGAACTGGTCCGACCGGTGCGACTGGTGAAGCTGGACCGACAGGCGCAACGGGTGAGACAGGTGCAACGGGCGAGACGGGCCCGACAGGAGCAACTGGGCCAGCTGCTTAAAGCTGGCGTGAGTTGAGGATAAACCCCTAGGCTGGAGAGGATGACAACTCTCCACTGCCTAGGGGTTCCTCATACCGTCACCCACCCCGATTACTCAGCGTGCGCGTTCACTCAGAAAGTCTTGAAGTTCTTGGAGATGTTCAAGGACTCGACCGAATACCGCACGATTCATTACGGACACCCAGACTCCATCACTGCTGCTCATGAGCACGTCAACGTGACCTCTCGTGACATCTTGCAAGAGACTTACGGGGACTACGACTGGAGGAGAAACCAGTTCAAGCACTCGTCACAAGACCTTGCACATCGGGCTTTTAACCTCATCGCTGGCGAGGCAATCAAGCGACGCAAGAAGAAGGGCGACATTGTGCTGGCCTTCTGGGGAGGCACGCAGGAGGCAACGCACATCGCCAACGCTGACAAGGACCTGATCATCGTCGAACCCGGCATCGGCAGTGGCCATGCGTTCGCCCCGTTCCGGTGTTACGAGTCTTACCCACTCCGCTCAGCGTTTGTAGGGACCGATGGCGTATCCTACTGCAACCCAAAGTGGTATTGGAGAGTGGTCCCCAACTACTTCGACACGCGCAACTTCGACCCGACGCAGAAGCGAGAAGACTATGCGCTGTTCATCGGTCGTCTCGGAACCAACAAGGGCTTGGATCTCGCCATTGATGCGTGCAAGCGCATGGGTGTCCGACTCAAGGTTGCTGGCCAAGGTGGGCCTGAGGGCATCGGTCTCAAGGAGTGGCCGGATCACGTCGAGTTCATAGGCTACGCTGGCATTGAGGAGCGCAAAGAGTTGATGGCCAAGGCTCAGTTCGGGTTCCTGCTCTCAACCTACTGGGAGCCGTTTGGCGGAACTGCTGTTGAGATGATGCTCTCTGGATGCGTTCCAATCTGCTCCGACATGGGGGCCATGACCGAGTACATCGTTGACGGTGTGAACGGGTTCCGGTGCTCGACCATGGGTGACATTCTGCGAGCGATTCGGATCGGCTATCGCATCGATCGCTCGAAGATGGTCGCCTTTGCTCGCGCCAACTTCTCGCTCGAAGCTGTCAGGCCGAAGTTCGAGCGTGCTTTTGCCGACTTCCGCGACGTGTTCAGCGGTGCGGGTTGGTACGAAGACCATAACAGGCCGTGGACGGTCGGCTACGGGCTGGATTACTCGCAGCTCAGTTGATGGCGAACAGTAGGGTGTGGACTGGAAATCATTACTTCCGACAATCGGGCGGGTCATTGGTGGCCCGCTCGGAGGCATGGCTGTCGAGGCCGTTGGCAAAGCCATCGGAATCAGTGAACCAACCATTGCCAAGGTGCAGGATGCTCTCGAAGGAAACACGCTCACAGACGCGCAAATCGTGGCTCTGCGCGAAGCGGATGCTCAACTCAAGGTGAGGATGCGGGAACTCGACATCGACCTTGAGAAACTAGCGACAGAGGACCGAGACAGTGCGAGACGGATGCAAGCAAAGACACAGTCTCGTGTTCCAGCTGTGCTCGCTCTCATCATCACGGTCGGATTCTTCGGTGTGCTCGCTGGTCTGCTCACCGGACATTTCGACCTTTGGGACAATGCGGGAATCACCATGCTCATCGGTTCACTCGCCACCTCGTGGGGCATGGTCGTCTCCTTTTACTACGGAAGTGCCGCAAACCTCGGGAGGCCACCAGAAAAGAAATGAACCTCAAGGAGTACGGCATCGACATCGCATTCCTCTGTGCTGGCCTTTTCGGGGCTGTCCTGACGACGGGCAAGAACGCCGCACGCAACCTCGGGAGCACTATCTCCTCACTCGTGGCCGGTGCTGCCGCTGCGAACTATCTCACCCCCGTTGTGGTGCAGCTGGTCAAGGTCGAGGGGGAACGCACGCAATACGCCATCGCTTTTCTGCTTGGGTTCGTCGGACTCCGGGCTGTTGAGTTTGCTTCGCGGAAGTTGATACCGCACGCCATTACGGAAGAACACCATGAGTCCCAATCTCCTCACCCTCGCAAACGGAACCGCTAACGCACTCATCGCGTTGGGTGGGATTGCGTTCGTTCTCTTCGTATTCGGTCGGCCAGAGTCCAAGATTTACGAGTCTCCAAAGATTGCGAGGCTTATGAAGCTCGGGCTTTCGCTCGTGTCGGTCGGGGCAGTCCTGAACATCGTGACATTCTCAACCCCGCCGATCTCGGAGATCGTGCTGAACTTCGGCCTCGGGCTCACCTTCGTCCTCGCTGCGGTCTGGCACTTTCAAACATTTGTACGCCACCACCAAACAACGAAAACCGATGAACTTCGACCACTCAAACCCGCACGACCTGCTCGTCGTGCCAAGCGTTAATCTCGCCGCACTGATGCTCGGGTTGACTGAGGTGCACCAGCTGGTCAGCATCGGCGCAGCATTGGCAGCACTCGTCTACACGGTGCTCAAAATCGTCCAACTCTACCGAGACCTGAAATGACCCTCTCAGACCAAGGCCGAAAGCTGCTTCTCGATTACGAGGTCGGGGGCGGGGAACCATACTATCGCAAGTTTCTTTCTCGTCCGACGTGGCCGGGGGAATCGTCGGGGGTTACCATCGGCATCGGTTGGGATGCTGGCTACAACACAGAAAGCCAACTTGTCGAAGCGTGGTGCATGCTGGCCGACTCGAGTCTTGAACTGCTCAAGGGAGCCATCGGCATTCGAGGTGAGAGTGCTCGTCTCTGGCTCTCCTCTCGTCCCGCTGTTCGCGATCTAGAGATTCCGTGGGAGAAGGCTCTCAACGTGTTCGAGAGGATTACGGTACCTCGTTTCTATCTGCAAACCATGCGGATTTACCCGCAAGCGGAGACGCTTCCAGCACCTGCACGCGATGCTCTTCTCTCGCTGGTCTTCAACCGTGGAGTCTTGCTTTCCGGGGAGCGCAGGACAGAAATGCTTGGTATTCAAAACGCTTTACGAGATGGCCGACCGCAAGATGTGCCAGCTCTAATCCGACTTATGAAAAGGCTCTGGCCCGATACAACTCAACTTCAAAGACGCAGAGACGCGGAGGCAGCACTGTTTGAGAGTGCGCTTTAACCTGTTGCGTGTTAAAGGGTGGCGCAATGCAACCCGACTGGACACCCGAACACCTCGACACTCCCGCCGAACTGCTCGCTGAGCGGTTCGGTGTTTCCGTCTTCACCGCGACCGAGATCCTCCGCTGGCACGAGGCAGAGCAGTTGCTCCATGTCGAACAGACCGCGTCAGCCATGGGTGGCGCACATCTGCACCGCATCCTCGCGTGGATGCTCGGCCCGGGGGATGCCAAGGCAAAAGCGGTGGCTCTTTGCTTCGCCGCCGACCTCCAGCCGCTCATCGGATGGACGACTCTGGCAGAGGCAGCTAACGAACTCGGCATGACCTCAGCCAACCTTTCCAAGCTCCAAACGGAGATTCAAGCATGGTTGGAACTTCCTGAGAATCAGTGGAATAAGACGAAGTTCCGGTGTCGCCAGCAGGGGAAACCAATCACGAAGGAACTGCCGACGGTTGAAAGGGTTGCACAGTCTTTCCGCAGGTGGTTGCAACGTGTTGATGTTGAGGCGTTAACCACTGAGCAGAAGGCACTTGTGAAGCGGACTCTATCAGGGGTTGTTCAGTTTGCGGAAACCCTTTGAGCATTAGGGACTTCGGAGCAGTTGACGGGATGCTTCGAGCGTGGGACGATTCATTCACGTTCATCCGGTTTTCGCCGGTTGTCTGGGTTGTCCGATGCGGGGGAGTGAGGTCTCCCGCATCGGTAAACTGCTCAAACTCAACGAGTTTGCAGGGCATAAAAAAAAGATAAAAAAACTGTTGGACAGAAAACGAGAACTGTTGTTTACTGGGTGCAGTTGAGGGGCGGAGACCCCGAGACGAAACAACCAACCAGACCTCACACCATGACAATCAACACCCCTACGTTTCAAATCGGAGACGCTGTAAGTCACCGCACTTGGACTGACATCAATGCAGGATTTATCGTTGCCGTCTCCAAAAGCGGCAAAACGGTTACCTTTCAAGCGGCAAAGCAAGAACTGCTCAATGGTCCTGACTCGGGAGAGCCGGATGCTCTTGAAGTCTCCCTTGGAGGATTCTCCGCGCACACATCAGGTCGGCAACGCTATGCGGTTTCTGCCGACACGACTGGGTACAAGCAGAAGTTCACCCTACGCTCAAATGGGCAATGGAAGGCTGCACGCAGTAGTTCGCACTCAATCGGAAACGTGCTGATCGATGGGCACCACCCCTATTACGATTACAACTTTTAAGGTCGAAACCGGGGAGACCCGGTCTGCCAGTGATGCTGGCACTGAAGAGACCAAAACAAACCTACCTCACACCATGACAACAACATCCAAAACCATCCAAGGCGCGATCCTGCTGGCTCTCGCAAACCTCGACTTCGTCTTCTTGGCCACCGTCCAGTTCGACGGATTCGCACTCGCATTCGGGCTGCTTGGCCTAGTCTCAACCGGCATCGGTTGGGCGTACATCCTCGATGCATCAAGAGAGGAGGCACGCAAGTGAACCACTCAACCATCCTGCACGAGGGCCAACAATGGCACCTCGTCTCACCAGAGGACTACGCAACCATGATCCGAGCAAAGGATGCTGCTCTCTGCATCGCCCAACGGCTCCTCGTCACCAAGCGCATCGAGACCCCACACGGTGATCTCATCCTCGCCCCTAATGGCCGGTGCCGACGTTGCAACGGGGAGAAACCCGCCAAACGTGGTCAACGCTATTGCCAAGCGTGCGCCAAAATCAGCCGAGTCGAATGCATGATGGCCTACTGGCAGAGGAGGGCGAAATGATCGCCATCGACCCCGGAGTGGCAGGTGGGTGGGCATACGACATGGAGCATGGCGCAATCGAGTGCTGCCGAATGCCAGAGACCGACGGGGACATCCTGACCGGCCTTCGTAACCTTTGGGCAGTTGGCCACCGAGAGATTCGGATGGAGATTCCAGCGAAAGCGATCTTCGGTGCTGGTCACTCATCGCTCGCGGTCCTGCATCGGAACGTGGGGTTCATCCAAGGGGTGGCAATGGCGATCGGGTTCTCGCTCCTTCTCATTCAACCGAAGGCATGGCAGAAGGTCATCGGGATCTCCAAGCGACCCGGGGAGGAACAGAGGAAGTGGAAAAACCGACTCAAGGAGGAGGCACAGAGACGCTTTCCCAACCTCCACATCACTTTGAGCACAGCAGATGCGGTGCTCATCCTCGCTGCCGGGTTGGCAGCAAAAAACAACAACAACAGACAGTAACCATGAACAAAGAACTAATTGAAATGCTGCTAAAAGTGGCACTTGGACAAGAAAAACAAGAAAAACAAGCTGAACAAATCGTTCCAGAACAGCAGATTGTAGTGCTCGACAAAGGGTTTGTTTACGTCGGAAACGTAACCATCCGAGATGGTTGGGTGAACATTGAAAACGCAAGAAACATCCGCATTTGGGGAACAACCCAAGGGCTTGGTGAACTTCGTAATGGCCCATTGAAAGAGACCAAGTTGGACGAGTGTGGAATCGTGTTGGCCCCATTAAAAAGTCTTATCCATTTGATACCATGCAAAGGGTTTTAATTTTAGACGGACACAGGTCCGTGTCCGGGCACGGGCACGGGTCCGGGGACGGGTACGGGTCCGGGGACGGGTACGGGTACGGGTACGGGTACGGGTCCGGGTACGGGGACGGGTCCGGGTACGGGTACGGGTACGGGTCCGGGTACGGGTACGGGTCCGGGTACGGGTC
>Ga0213922_1000295_pt1 | contig 28065 bp, 17 predicted proteins | sample McNCre2917MG_FD_165060 | JGI IMG/M metagenome (GOLD analysis project Ga0213922, IMG submission 165060) | Freshwater microbial communities from McNutts Creek, Athens, Georgia, United States - 29-17 MG | ecosystem: Environmental > Aquatic > Freshwater > Creek | place: USA: Georgia | collected... | reverse complement strand
ACTAGTCTGCCACATACTGGCGTGTCAATGCAAGTGCAGATTTATCGATGGGGCTATGTTGTGCCTCTCGATCGAACGACCGAGTTGTGCCTGGCTTGAATTACTCGATGGCGCCTCTGTTCGGGGATGTTATAGATATGTAGCCGCTTAGTGTTGAAACGTTTCAGAATGTGTTTTAGTCTGAAACCACTGCCCCAGCAACCGAAAGAGCGCATCATGAGCCTGACCCCTACTCCTGAAGACAGATTTACCTTTGGCCTGTGGACCATCGGCTGGACCGCCCAGGACCAGTTTGGTTCGGCAACTCGTGCCGACCTCGACTATGTCGAGGGAGTCGAGAAGCTTGCCGCGCTTGGCGCATACGGCATGACGCTGCACGACAATGACCTATTTGCGTTTGACGCCAGCGAAACTGAGCGACGCAGCCACATCGATCGCCTCAAGGGCGCACTCGAGCGCACAGGGCTCAAGATGCCGATGATTACCACCAATCTCTTCAGCCACCCGGTCTTCAAGGATGGCGGCTTCACCAGCAACGACCGCGCCGTGCGTCGCTTTGCATTGCGCAAGGTGCTCAAGAACATCGACCTTGCGGCCGAACTTGGCGCAGAAACCTTCGTGATGTGGGGCGGACGCGAGGGTGCCGAGTACGACGCAGCCAAGGATGTGATTAGCGCAGTGCAGCGTTATCGCGAGGCCGTGAACACGCTCACCACATACGTCAAAGACAAGGGCTACAACATTCGATTCGCGATCGAACCGAAGCCAAACGAGCCACGCGGTGACATTCTGTTGCCAACGGTTGGTCACGCCCTCGCATTCATTGAGACCCTCGAGCACCCCGAGTTGGTCGGCCTAAACCCAGAGACTGGGCACGAACAGATGGCCGGCCTGAACTTCACGGCAGGCATCGCACAGGCGATGGAGGCGGGCAAGCTATTCCACATCGACCTCAACGGTCAGCGCGGCATCAAGTTCGACCAAGACCTGGTGTTTGGTCACGGCGACCTTATCAACGCCTTTAGCCTCGTGCACCTGCTCGAGTTCGGCAACGATGGCAAGACTCGCTACCAGGGCATGCGCCACTTCGACTACAAGCCGAGCCGCACCGAGGACTACAACGGCGTATGGGCCTCGGCCGAGGCCAACATCCGCATGTATCTGCTGCTCAAGGAGCGCGCAGCTGCGTTCGAAGCCGACCCAGAGGTAAAGGCAGCCAAGGCCGCTTCGCGCGTCGAGGAGCTGAAGCAGCCAACCCTGAATGCGGGTGAAGGCTATGCGGAGTTGCTGGCCGCCGGCGACCAGGGCTTCAACCCAGATGAGTATTTCAATGGCAAGGGCTTTGACTTTGTGCGGCTCAACCAACTGGCCATCGAACATCTGATGGGCGCTCGCTAAACATGACCCGACTAGTAGCCGGCGTCGATTCATCGACGCAAAGCTGCAAGGTAGTCGTGGTGGACGCCGCGACTGGAACGGTTGTGCGTGAGGGGCGAGCCAAACATCCGACAGGCACCGAGGTCGACCCGGGCCACTGGTGGACTGCCCTCCAGGAGGCCCTCGCCGCGGCGGGCGGAATAGCTGACTGTGAGGCAATTAGCATCGCCGGCCAGCAGCACGGCATGGTCGTACTCGATGACACGGGAGCCGTGATCCGGCCAGCCTTGCTCTGGAATGACACTCGCTCTGCCGAGGCCGCCGAACGCATCGTTGAGCACTTTGGTGCCGAATGGTTGCTTCGTGAAACAGGCTCTGTGCCGGTGGCGTCGTTCACGAGCACCAAACTGGCCTGGTTGGCCGATGCCGAACCGGCAAATGCAACACGGGTAGCCGCGGTAATGCTGCCCCACGATTGGCTTTCGTGGCGACTAGCCGGATACGGCGCAAGCGATGCGCCCCAGGGGCCGGACTTCGGAGCGGCGTGGACCGACCGCAGCGACGCCAGCGGCACCGGATACTTTAATCCGGTGAGCAACTCATACCTGGCAGAGATGATCGACTTTTGCCTAGGCGCCTTTGCCTCGGCACGCATCACACTGCCTCGAGTGCTGGGCGCCACCGAAGTCGGTGGGCACGTGTTTGGCACAAGGATTGCAATCGCTGGTGGTGCGGGCGATAACGCTGGCGCAGCGAAGGGGCTTGGTCTCGCACCGGGTGACGCAGTGGTGTCAATCGGCACAAGCGGCACGGTGTTCGCAGTTTCAGACTCGCCGGGCACAAGCGCGATTGAGATTGCCGGATTCGCCGACGTAGACGGGCACTACCTCCCGCTGGCCTGCACACTCAATGCGGCACAGGTGCTTGACCACTTTGCGATTCAACTCGGCGTAGATTTTGCAGAATTCGAACAATTGGCTCTATCGGCACCGGTCGGTAGCGAAGGCCTCATGCTGTTGCCATTCTTTCAGGGGGAACGCACACCAAATCTTCCTAATGCGCGTGCCTCTTGGCACGGAATCACAATGAATAACTTCACTCCGCCGAATATTGCCCGAGCAGCCGTCGAGGGAATTTTGTTGAGCCTAGCCAACGCATTGCAGCTGTTCAGAGATACGGGGCGACCGGTTCGCAGCGTGAAACTTATCGGCGGAGCCGCAGGAAATCTTGCGGTCCGAAATATTGCGGCAGGGCTATTTGGTGGACGAATTGAGTTACCTGACCAGGCCGAGTATGTTGCCCTCGGCGCCGCTCGACAGGCCGCCGAAGTTGCGGGCTTAGATCCAAACGGATGGCGGGTCGTTAGCGAGCGCGTGGTGGCAGAGGAATATCCGGCAGCAGTTCTTGACCGTTTCCGTTCTCTGGTCGAACAGCTGACCTAACCGTAAAAGCTAGCGGCGCTCGACCAAGCGTTCGAGGATCTTCACGTGTGCCGGCTCAAGCTCATCCAGGCTTCTTGCGCCTAGCAACTTCATGGTGCGAATCATCTGCGACTCGAGAATCTCGATTGTGCGGTCGACTCCTTCGCGCCCACCGGCCATGAGGCCGTATAGATAGGCACGGCCGATCATGGTGAACTTCGCACCCTTGGCGATCGAGGCAATGATGTCGGCGCCGTGCATGATGCCGGTATCGAGGTGCACCTCGGCATCGCTACCAACGGTCTTCACGGTGTCGGGGAGCAAATGGAAAGGAATCGGAGCGCGGTCGAGCTGACGACCGCCATGGTTCGAGAGAGTGATTGCGTCGGCCCCGGCCGCAACGACCAGCTTGGCATCTTCGACGTTTTGAATCCCCTTGACGACGAGCTTTCCCTTCCACTGCTCACGTATCCACTTGAGGTCTTCGAAGGTGACGGTCGGATCGAACATTTTGTCTAGCAGTTCGGCAACAGTTCCGTTCCATGAATCTAGCGAGGCGAACTTCAATGCATCGGTGGTCAAGAAATTTATCCACCACTCCGGACGCGGTAACGCATCTGCAATTGTTCCCAAGGTGAGTTGAGGCGGAATTGTCATGCCGTTGCGCTTGTCACGCAAGCGGGCTCCGGCCACCGGAACGTCGACGGTCAGGAGGAGCGTGTCGAAGCCAGCATTCTGCGCACGCTCGACCAAAGCCATGCTTCGATCGCGATCCTTCCACATGTAGAGCTGGAACCAGTTGCGCCCCTCAGGAGCATATGAAGCGACTTCTTCGATCGACCGCGTTCCCATGGTCGAAAGGGCAAAAGGAATGCCGGCCGCCGCCGCCGCCTGAGAACCAGCCTGTTCTCCCTCGGTGTGCATCATGCGCGTGAAACCCGTAGGTGCAATGCCAAAAGGCATAGCTGAACGCTTGCCAAGAATTTCACTGCTCAGGTCAACATCACTCACGTCGCGCAGAATGCGCGGCTGAAACTCAATGTCTTCGAAGGCCTGGCGAGCGCGAGCAAGCGAAAGTTCTTGGTCGGCCGAACCATCGGTGTAGTCAAACGGCGCCGTCGGAGTGCGCCGCTTAGCAAGCTCGCGAAGATCGTAAATGGTCAGCGCGCCATCGAGTCGCTGACGCTTGAAATCAAAGCTCGGCGCCTTGAAACGCATCAGTTGTGCCATGTCTTTAGGGTTTGGAAACCTACGTTTGATGTTGCCCATTGGATGTCTCTCGTTCAGTAAGCGGCGGTAATCTGGTGGATGCCGTGCGCGAGCTGGCGCCCAGCGGTCGAGCCTGCTAGCACGCCACCGAGTTCAGCTGTCACACCGAAGGGGACCTCGGCCTCGGCGATTATTTGGCTCGTGTTGGCGTCGATGTGCCAGCGCAGCGAAACCCGTCCGTAGCCAGTTTCAATCGCAGTCGCGCAACTTGTTAGCCCCTCGTGTGGCATGGGGGCTAGCAGCACTCGACGGTAACCGGGCTCCGCAGCTGTGATGCCGCCGACGTTTCGATAAATCCAGTCGACAACGGCGCCATAGGCATAGTGGTTGAAGCTGATCATGGAGTCGTCACTGCCCTCGGCATTGTTATCGAGCTTGCCGCCAGCGATTGTGCCATCCTCTAGAATCGCTTCCCAACGCTCCCAGATTGTGGTGGCGCCCATGGTGATGGGATACAGCCACGAGCGAATGCCAGTGCGCAGCAGCATGAGATACGCCTCTTGCCAGTGACCGCTCGAGCTCAACGCATCAAGCACCACCGGGGTGCCGAGGAAGCCAGTGGCTATGCGACCTTCATGATCGCGCACATACTGCGCAAGTCCGTCTGCGACTTGAGCTCTCTCGGCGCTTGGGGCCAGGTCAAATTCGAGAGCGAGCGCCGCGCCAGTTGGGAACTGAACTGCTTCAGGCGCAAGATGAACCCACAGCGCAGCCCGAATTTGCTCAGCCAATGCCTCATACTTGGCCGTTTCGTCGCCTCGCCCCAATAGCCGCAGCGACTCGACAAGAATCCGAGTTGAATGCACGGTGTATGCGGTTGCCACGAATCGGCCACTGACCTTTGCGGCCCAAGGCGCACCCTCAGGAGCGTCGGGATCCAGCCAATCACCCAACTGCATTCCCTCAGGCTTAAACAGGTGATCTTCGAGGATTAGCGTGTGCAGATAATCGACCCAGCGTTGCATCGAGTCGATCTGCTGTCGCAAAATTTCAAGGTCGCCAAAACGCTGGTACATCGAGAACGGAATTACGGTCGCCGCATCACCCCAACCGGTGGTTCCGTCGCTTCCGAATGGGCTCTCGCCCTTCCATTGAATGGTCAGCAAGTCGGGCACGATCACTGGCACGATACCGTTCGACTGCTGTTCGAGTCCAAGGTCAATGAGCCACGACTTGAAGAATTGGTAGTCGTCGACAAGGGTGTGCGCGGCGTACGCGAAAGCCTGCGCGTCGCCCGTCCAACCAAGTCGCTCGTCGCGCTGCGGGCAGTCGGTTGGCAGCGACACGAAATTGTCCCGAAGCGACCAAAACGTGTTGCTCACCAACTTGTTGAGCAGCTGATGGTTCGATTCAAATTCACCACGCACTGCGTTGCGACTGCTGATTGCCACACCCACGGCCGAATGCAAGTCAAATTCGCCCGATTCGATAAAGACATCGGCGTATTGGAATCCGTGGAATGTGAGGCTTGGTTCAAAGTCGAGCACGCCATCTTCGGCGAAAACAAAAGTGTCTATCGCCGCCGCACCACGCAAAGCCTTGGTGTGAAGAATGTCGCCATGCTCTCGAAGTTCAGCGTGACGAATGGTGATAGTGGTGCCCGCTGATACACGAGCCTTAAAGCGCAGCCAGCCCGAAATGTTCTGCTCGAGGTCAATCTTTATGCGGTCGCCGATTCGATCGACATGGCTGGCGGGTAATTCAGCAATCACGACCACAGGCGCGGCGACCCGGGGGGCGAGCGTCGCAAAATCTATTTGACCGGGCAGGGCCATAGCCCAGGCAGACGCATCAAAACCAATCTCAGCCCAACCGGGCTGTGCCTGATTGAAGTCGGTTGTCGTTCCGTCGTAGATACTTGCCTTGCGAATCTCACCAGTAGAGGTATGCCAATCACTTGAACTGCCGATCACTGTGCGCGAGCCATCCGCGAATTCGATCTCAAGCTGCACTAACAGGTCGGTGCTGGTTCCGTAATTGTCGTACAAATTCAAGAAGCCGAATTTGCCACGCCACCAGCCATCGCTAAGTACAGCACCGATGGTGTTGACTCCTACCGACAGCAATTCCGTGACATCGTAGGTGGCCACCAAAAGTCGCTTTTGGTACGTGGTCCAGCCAGGGGCAAAGTACTCTTCACCAACTCGTCGACCGTTGATAACGAGCTCGAAATTGCCGTGCGCTGTGGCGTAGACGCGGGCCTTTACCGCTTGATTGGCGAGCTCAAATTCGCTGCGAAACAAGGTCGGGGCACTGTTCGTCGCGCTGCCATCGGTTATCGGTTGGGCCACCCAATCTTGCGCGGCAAGAAGCCCTGCCTCCACCGAAACGGGGTTTGACCAAACCGTCAAGCCGTCGTCAAATTCAACCGCAACGCGATACCAGCGCACCTCGCGACTGTTGAGCTCACCGCCGGGGGCTGCGATAAACTGCGAGTCACCTGAAACTGAGCTGATTTCGGCCGCAATACGCGCAAACTCGTAGGAGTCTGAGGCCTGCAACCGATAGCCATTCTGCGCGGTGCCGACTGGAGCTGAGGCTACGACCCAAGAGAGCAACGGAGTCTTGCCGGCTACTCCGATTAGCGCACCGTCATACTCGCTACGCAGGGTGACAATAGTCATTATTGGGCCTCCCGATCTGGGGATTGGGGTTGAAATTCCGAGAGTTCGAAGCGCAGGCGCACGAGTGCACGGCCTGCCTCAAGGCTAGGACCGATGAGCTGCGCTGCCTCTGCCTGCACTAGCAGGTTGCCGACTGCGGTGGCTTCGACAGGGCCGGCCAGAACTGGTAGTCCAGTGGCGTTTGCCGTCATCTGGCAGAGCAAGCGATTTACACTGCCGCCTCCCACAACATTGATGCGCGAAATGGCGGTGCCAGTAACCGCCACCAAGGCAGCGATGGTTTCGGAATACGATGCGGCAAGCGATTCTAGAATTGAGCGTACGATTCCAGCCGGCGTCTTTGGCACTGCCATTCCGGCGCGCTTGATCGCCACCTGAATGCGCAGCGGCATGTCACCCGGAACCAAGAACTGTGGATCGGTGACATCGAAAATAGCCCCGCCTCGCTCGTGTTCAGCTTGGTCAAGGAGGACTTTCAATTCGGATTCAACCGTTGCGGTTTGGTTCACGCCTGTGGCAAACCAATGTTCAATCGACTGACTCAACAACCAAAGGCCACTCAAATTCTTTAGGAATCGGATGCGGCCACCAGCACCCAGCTCGTTCGTAAAATTTTGGGTCATCGCCGAACGAGTTAGTACTGGGGCATCGAGTTCAAGTCCAAGAAGTGACCACGTGCCCGAGCTTAGAAAGGCAGTGGATCGGCCATCAAGTGGCACGCCGACCACGGCCGATGCCGTGTCATGAGACGCGACTGCAATCACTCGAGTAGCTTCGAGAGCGGGCGATGACACAAACTCTCGGCGCAATTTGCCGATTTCCTCACCTGGTTGAACTATTGGTGCGAGTTGTGCTGGTTGCAGGCCAACAAGGGCTAGCAATTCATCGCTCCACTGCTTTTTGCTGGCGTCAAAAAGCCCCGTGGTGCTTGCATTTGTAGCCTCGGTGACGGCATGGCCCGTCAGTTGGTATGAAATAAGGTCGGGCAGCAGCAGGATGCGCTCGATATTCGACCACTGCTCCGGATTCTGCAGGCGCAATGCAGCCAATTGGAAAATCGTATTGAAGGGTTGGTGCTGCAGACCGTTGATGGCGAATAGTTGTGCCGAATCAATCCGCGCTTGCACATCGGCCACGCCAATCTGGTTGCGCACATCACGATAGTGCCGTGGCGCCTCGAGCAGATTTCCTTTGCTATCGAGCGCCCCAAAGTCGACTGCCCAGGTGTCGACGCCCACGCTTTCGATGGGCATGCCGGCTTGGTCGCCGAATTCGCCTAGCGCCTTCAAACCAACCGCAATCTCGGCCATGATGCCGACGAAATTCCAATGCAGACCGCTGGTTGAGTCAATTGGTTGGTTGACGAAACGGTGAATCTCGGTCAGTTCGAACCGATCATCGCCGATTACGGCCGCGATTACCCTCCCCGAGGTCGCCCCAAGATCGATCGCGCCAAAGAGTTTGGTCATTGCACACCTCCGCCGGCCGGTTTGATTGGAATTGGCATTCGTGGCTGCTAGCGCAAGAACGCCGCAGCGACTCCGGCATCAACGGGAATGTGCAGACCTGTCGTATGCGTCAACTCGCCCGCGGTGAGCACGAACACCGCGTTAGCGACGTGTTCGGGCAACACCTCGCGTTTCAGCAAAGTGCGCTGTGCGTAGTACTTGCCAAGGTCTTCTTCGTTCACTCCATAAACCTTGGCGCGCGAAGCACCCCAGCCACCGGCAAAGATTCCAGACCCGCGAACCACGCCGTCAGGGTTGATGCCGTTCACCTTAATTCCTTTGTCACCCAGCTCGGCTGCTAGTAGGCGCACTTGATGCGCCTGATCGGCCTTGGTAGCCGAATAGGCGATGTTGTTTGGCCCGGCGAACACGCTGTTCTTAGACGAGATGTAGACAATGTCACCACCCATTCCCTGATCGATCATGACCCTAGCCGCCTCGCGTGAGACCAGGAACGAACCGCGCGCCATTACATCGTGCTGCAGGTCCCAGTCGCGTTGGCTGGTTTCCAGAAGAGGCTTCGAGATCGAGAGGCCGGCGTTGTTGACCACGAGGTCGAGGCCGCCAAACGAGCGCACTGCCTCGGCGAGCGCCTCCTTAATCGCCTGTTCGTCGGTGACGTCGATAAAAACTGGTACCGCCACATCGGAGCCACCCAGGTTTTTTGCCACGGCCCTAGCGTTTTCGACATTCAAGTCGGCAACCACTACGCATGCGCCTTCAGCCGCGAGACGCTCGGCAATGGCTTTGCCAATGCCTGAGCCCGCCCCGGTGACGAGGGCTACTCGCGTTGCCAAGGCCTTGGGTTTAGGCATTCTCTGAATTTTTGCTTCTTCGAGTGACCAATACTCGATGCGGAATTTCTCGGCATCGCCTATTGGTCGATAACTCGAAATTGCCTCGGCGCCTCGCATCACGTTAATTGCGTTGATGTAAAACTCACTAGCCACACGGGCAGTTTGTTTGTTTGGCCCAAACGAAAACATGCCCACACCAGGAACTAGAACGATTGCCGGGTCTGCACCTCGCATTGCAGGCGAATCAGAAGTGGCGTGCGCCTCATAGTAGGCGGTGTAGTCGGCACGATATGCCTCGTGTAATTTGCGCAGCCTTGCCTTCACTTTTTCGATAGGAGCATCAGCAGGTAGGTCGAGCACGAGCGGTTTGATTTTGGTGCGCAAGAAATGATCGGGGCAGCTAGTGCCAAGCGCAGCTAGGCGGGCCAGTTTCGCGTGCGAAACAAACTCGAGCACTGCATCGCTGTCGTCGAAGTGTCCTACTTGCGGTCTGTCGGTAGAGGCCAGGCCACGAATGAATGGCGCTAGCTCGGCAGCGCGTTCGGCTCGCGCTTTGCGTTTTAGTGGTTTGAACTTTTCGACCTCGACGCCGAAGGGTTGCGCCTTGCCATGCTGCACTATGTAGGCCTCGGCGGTATTGATGATCCAAAGTGAGTTCGCTGCGGCTTCCTTGCTGGTGGCTCCCCAGGCAGTGATGCCATGCCCGCCGAGAATGCAGCCGATCGCTTCAGGATTAGCGCGCTTTACCTCGGCAATGTCGAGACCCAACTGAAAACCTGGACGGCGCCAAGGAATCCAAATAACCTTTCCGCCGAATATTTTGGATGTCAGCTTTTCGCCGTCTTTTGCGGTAGCGATTGCTATACCGCTGTCTGGATGCAGGTGATCGATGTGTTCAGCATCGACGAGGGCGTGCATCGCTGTGTCAATCGATGGAGCTGCTCCTCCGCGCCCGTGAAGGCAGTAGTCGAAGGCTGCGACCATCTCGTCCTCACGCTCCACGCCGGGGTAGATATCTGCCAGCGCCCGCACTCGCTCAAGGTTTAGCACCGCAAGGCCCGATTCGGTTAAGGTTCCAAGGTCGCCACCCGATCCTTTGACCCACAACAACTCAACGGGCTTACCTGTAACAGGATCGATGTCCCTGCCCTTAGCGGATGTGTTGCCGCCTGCGAAGTTTGTGTTCCGTGGGTTTGCACCCAGTCGATTACTTCGAGCAATCAGCTCGGAAACAGTTTTGTTTTGTTTCATGGCTATGCACCCCATCCGGCGGCGTTGCCACCGACTCGCTCAGTGGCAATTTGGTTAAGGTAACCCGACGCTCGGAATTGCGCCACTGGATTGGCAGCGAATCCCCGAGCCTCACGCCAATCGGCCAATTGCGAGCGCACATCGGTATAAAACGCATCCATAAAGATGTCGTTTGCAGCGATTACATCGTTGGCGGCTTGCGCGTCGGCCAGCGCGTTTCGGTCAACCAACAATGCACGCGCGGTCATCTCTTGCACGTTCAGCACGCTGCGGAGTTGCCCTGTGATTTTGTCTTCGATGTTGTGGCACTGATCGAGCATGAAGGCCACGCCGGCTGCTCGTTCTAGCGCACCGCCGCGCACAACCTCATACATGATGCGGAACAGCTGATATGGGTCAGCGGCCCCCACGATCAGGTCGTCATCGGCATAGAAGCGCGAGTTGAAATCGAAGGAACCGAGACGACCTAGTCGAAGCAGTTGCATCACGATGAATTCGATGTTCGTGCCTGGAGCGTGGTGACCGGTGTCAAGGCACACTGTGGCCCTCTCGCCTAGGCTCAAGACCTGCGCCAAGGCCGTGCCCCAGTCGGGAACATCGGTGTGATAAAAGGCTGGTTCAAAGAACTTGTATTCAAGCACGAGACGTTGGTGTTCGCTAATGCGACCGTAAATCTTTTCCAGCGAATCGGCCAAGGCGTCCTGTCTGGCACGCATGTCATTTTGCCCCGGATAGTTACTGCCGTCGGCAAGCCAAATTTTGAGGTCGCGCGATCCTGTTTGTTCCATGATTTCGATGCATTCGAAGTGATGGTCGATGGCACGTTGACGTACCGACGCGTCCGTCGACGCTAAAGATCCGAATTTGAATTCTTCGTCTTGAAACGTGTTCGAGTTGATTGTGCCAAGAGCAACGCCAAGGGACTCGGCATGAGCCCGCAATGCCGCATAGTCGTCGACTTTGTCCCACGGGATGTGCAGCGCAACACGAGGTGCCAGCCCCGTGAGGCGATTCACCTGGGCTGCATCAGAAATCTTCTCGAAGGGGTCGCGCGGAACACCAGGCTGCCCAAAGACTCGAAAACGTGTGCCCGAATTGCCGAAAGCCCAAGAAGGCAACTCAATGTCGAGTTCTGCTAGCTCGTTTAACTGCAGGGTACTCAGCGTCATCGCGACTCCACTCAAAACTAAATGGTCATTTGATTGTTTCAATTTAGCGCAATTTATGAAACGTTTCAAATGTTCGCGTTCAATCGTTACCTCAAGGAAATCATTGCCCATCAGATGATTGAGTGTTCAGCAGGCATGCGCGATAGTCTGTAGTGAATTGAACTGTTCAATGGAGGCAAGATGGCAGCGAGCATTCGAGATGTCGCGCGTGAAGCGGGCGTTTCCGTCGGCACAGTGTCGAACGTGCTCAACGATCCTGCGCGTGTGGCTCCAAAAACCCTGGAGCGTGTAACAGACGCAATCGACAAGCTTGGGTTTGTGCGAAACGATGCCGCACGTCAATTGCGCGCCGGTAAGTCGCGCGCCGTTGGGCTCATAGTGCTCGACAGCAGTAACCCATTCTTTGCTGACCTCGCCAAGGGTGCAGAACGCAAGGCGACTGACTACGGCCTGAGCGTGCTGATGGCAAACTCTGACGAGAACCCCCAGCGGGAGCGCGTGCTCTTGAATTTGTTCGAGGAACAACGAGTTCTGGGCGTCCTCATTTCGCCGCTGGTTGTAGAGCTCGAACCGATTAAGAAACTCCGCGATCGCGGCACACCAGTCGTTCTGGTAGACATGGCTAGCCGCGACAAGAGCTTTTCGTCGGTTTCAGTCGATGACGTGGCAGGCGGTCGTATGGTTGTGCAGCACCTGATCGATGGCCAGGCGCAACGCATCGCCTTCGTCGGTGGACCTTTGATTCGCGATCAGGTTGCCGAGCGTCTGAAGGGCGCCTCCAAGGCGGCTGCCAAGGCCGAGATAAACCTTGAAGTTATTGAAACTCCGAGCATGACCGTTGAAGACGGCCGACGCATCGGCGAACTGCTTCTTGAACGCGATGCGGCAGCGCGCCCAGACGGCATTTTTGCTGCCAACGACCTTGTGGCGCTCGGCATCATGCAGGCCTACATAGTCGACGGCAGGTTCAGCATCCCGAACGATGTGGCCATAGTCGGTTACGACGACATCGCCTATTCATCGACCTCAATCGTGCCACTCTCATCAGTTCGGCAATCGCCTGAGGTCATCGGTGCGCGGGCCATGGAACTACTTCAGGCCGAAGCCGAAAGCGAACAGCATGCGGTGCAGCAGATTGTGATTCAGCCCGAACTCGTGATTCGCGACTCTAGCCGCCGCTAAACGCTTAAAGCAAAAGGGACCCGACCGAAGTCGAGTCCCTTTTGTAGTAACCGAAATTACTTGGTGATCTTGGTGACGGTACCGGCACCAACAGTGCGGCCACCCTCACGGATTGCGAAACGCAGACCCTCGTCCATGGCGATTGGCTGGATGAGCTCAACCGACATCTCGGTGGTGTCACCAGGCATAACCATTTCAGTGCCAGCTGGCAGGGTGATAACACCAGTTACGTCAGTGGTACGGAAGTAGAACTGTGGACGGTAGTTCGAGTAGAACGGGTTGTGACGGCCACCCTCATCCTTTGAAAGGATGTAGACGTTCGCGTCGAAGCCGGTGTGAGGCTTGATCGAACCTGGCTTGACAACAACCTGACCACGCTCAACGTCGTCACGCTTCAGACCACGGATCAGTACACCAACGTTCTCTCCGGCCTCTGCGTAGTCGAGAAGCTTGCGGAACATTTCGATACCGGTAACGGTGGTCTTCTGGGTGTCGCGGATACCAACGATTTCAACTTCATCGTTGATCTTGACCTGGCCGCGCTCAACCTTACCGGTGAGAACGGTGCCACGACCGGTGATGGTGAAGACGTCTTCAACAGGCATAAGGAATGGCTTGTCGGTGTCGCGCTCTGGCTCTGGGATGAACTCGTCGCAAGCATCCATGAGCTTGAGAACTGCCTCGCCCCAGGTTGCGTCGCCTTCGAGAGCCTTGAGGCCCGAAACGCGAACAACAGGTGCGTCGTCGCCAGGGAACTCGTACTGGTTCAGCAGGTCGCGGATTTCAACCTCAACGAGCTCGAGGATTTCCTCGTCGTCAACCATGTCCGACTTGTTCAGTGCAACAACGATGTAAGGAACGCCAACCTGGCGAGCAAGGAGAACGTGCTCCTTGGTCTGAGGCATTGGACCGTCGGTTGCTGCTACTACGAGGATGGCACCATCCATCTGAGCTGCACCGGTGATCATGTTCTTGATGTAGTCAGCGTGGCCTGGAGCGTCTACGTGTGCGTAGTGGCGCTTCTCGGTCTGGTACTCAACATGCGAGATGTTGATGGTAATACCGCGCTGCTTCTCCTCTGGGGAGTTGTCGATCTGGTCGAACGCGTACGATGCGTTCAGAGCTGGGTACTTGTCGTGAAGTACCTTGGTGATTGCCGCAGTCAGGGTGGTCTTACCGTGGTCAACGTGACCGATGGTACCGATGTTGACGTGCGGCTTGGTGCGCTCGAATTTCGCCTTAGCCATTTGTGTCCTCCTCAGGACTCGTCATTCATCATCGGGCGCGTTGTTGCCCGAAGAAGTTTGTGGGTTTACAGGGTTTCTATCTTAGTTGGGTTTGTAGGTAGCCGTAACTACTTACTCGCCCTTGCTCTTCTGAACGATCTCGTCTGCGACGGCCTTTGGAACCTCAGCGTAGGTTTCGAAGGTCATCGAGTAAACCGCGCGACCCGAAGTCTTCGAGCGCAGGTCACCGACGTAACCGAACATTTCTGACAGTGGAACGAGGGCCTTGATGACCTTAACGCCCATGGCGTCGTCCATTGACTGAATCTGACCACGACGCGAGTTGAGGTCACCGATAACGTCACCCATGTATTCCTCAGGGGTGCGAACCTCGACGGCCATCAACGGCTCGAGCAGAGTTGGGTTTGCCAGACGAGCGGCCTCCTTGTAGGCCATCGAACCGGCGATCTTGAACGCCATTTCCGACGAGTCAACGTCGTGGTAAGCGCCATCAAGAATGGTTGCCTTTACGCCAACTACTGGGTAACCAGCGAGGGTACCGACCTGCATTGCGTCCTGGATACCTGCGTCGACTGAAGGGATGTACTCGCGAGGAACGCGACCACCGGTAACGGCGTTCACGAACTCGTAAGTCTTGTCGCCCTCGACCTCCATAGGCTCGAGCTTGATCTGAACCTTTGCGAACTGACCCGAACCACCGGTCTGCTTCTTGTGGGTGTAGTCGTACTTCTCGACTGCGCGCTTGAGGGTCTCGCGGTAGGCAACCTGTGGCTTACCAACGTTTGCCTCAACCTTGAACTCGCGACGCATACGGTCAACGAGGATGTCGAGGTGGAGCTCGCCCATGCCCGAGATAACGGTCTGGCCGGTCTCCTGGTCGCTCTCGACGCGGAAGGTTGGGTCTTCTTCTGAGAGCTTCTGCAGAGCAAGACCGAGCTTCTCCTGGTCGCCCTTGGTCTTTGGCTCAACAGCAACCGAGATAACTGGCTCAGGGAAGGTCATCGACTCGAGGACGATCTGCTTGTCTGGGTCGCAGAGGGTGTCACCGGTGGTGGTGTCCTTCAGGCCGATAGCAGCGTAGATGTGACCGGCGGTGACCGAGTCGACAGGGTTTTCCTTGTTGGCGTGCATCTGGAACAGCTTTCCGATGCGCTCCTTCTTGCCCTTGGTCGAGTTGATGACCTGGTCGCCCGAGTTGGCCTTGCCCGAGTAAACACGGATGTAGGTCAAACGGCCGAAGAACGGGTGGGTCATGACCTTGAACGCCAGGGCCGAGAAAGGCTCGTCGGCGCTTGCTGCACGACGCAGGCGGATCTCCTCATCGCGAGGGTCGCCACCTTCAACCGACTCGACGTCAAGCGGCGAAGGCAGGTAGTCGATAACGGCGTCGAGCATTGGCTGGACACCCTTGTTCTTGAACGCCGAGCCACAGAGAATCGGGTACATGATCGAGTTGACGGTCAAGTGGCGGATGCCCTTCTTGATCTCGGCAACAGTGAGTTCCTCACCAGCGAAGTACTTCTCCATGAGAGCCTCGTCGGTCTCGGCAACAGCCTCGAGCAGCGCGGTGCGGTACTCCTCGGCCTTAGCCTGAAGGTCGGCTGGGATCTCTTCGACGTTGTACTTGGCGCCCATCTCGACGTCGCCGCGCCAGGTCAGCGCGCGCATCTCGACGATGTCAACGACACCCTCGAAGGTGCTCTCTGCGCCGATAGGAATCTGGATGACCAGTGGCTTAGCGCCGAGGCGCTTGATGATGGTGTCTACGGTGAAGTAGAAGTCAGCACCCAGCTTGTCCATCTTGTTTACGAAACAGATGCGAGGAACGTTGTACTTGTCAGCCTGACGCCAAACGGTCTCTGACTGAGGCTCAACACCTTCCTTGCCATCGAATACGGCTACAGCGCCGTCGAGGACGCGGAGCGAACGCTCAACCTCAACGGTGAAGTCAACGTGTCCTGGGGTGTCGATGATGTTGATCTGGTTCTTGTTCCAGAAACAGGTGGTCGCAGCCGAGGTAATGGTGATACCGCGCTCCTGCTCCTGCTCCATCCAGTCCATGGTGGCTGCACCATCGTGCACCTCACCAATCTTGTGAGTGATACCCGTGTAGAACAGGATTCGCTCAGTGGTGGTGGTCTTGCCGGCGTCGATGTGAGCCATGATGCCGATGTTGCGAACCTTGTTCAGGTCGGTAAGCACGTCTTGTGCCACGGGGTCCTCCGAAGTTTTACTTTTGGTTTTTGAGGTTTAGGGGTCTGAATGGAAACAACCGCCTACCGGCCGGGTGGCTAGTAGGCGGCTGTCGGGCCTGCTACCAGCGGTAGTGGGCGAATGCCTTGTTCGACTCGGCCATCTTGTGAGTGTCTTCGCGACGCTTCACTGCTGCGCCGAGACCGTTCGATGCGTCGAGGATCTCGTTCATGAGACGCTCGGTCATGGTCTTCTCGCGACGGGCCTTTGCGTAGCTGACGAGCCAACGCATTGCGAGGGTGTTTGCGCGGTGCGCCTTGACCTCGACTGGAACCTGGTAGGTCGAACCACCGACGCGACGCGAACGAACCTCAACGGTTGGACGCACGTTGTCAAGAGCCTTCTTGAGCAGAACTACTGCATCTGCGCTGGCCTTGTTCGATGCACCTTCGAGTGCGCCGTAAACGATCGACTCAGCGAGCGACTTCTTGCCGTCGAGGAGGATCTTGTTTACGAGCTGCGAAACAACTGGCGAGCTGTATACCGGGTCGGCTACAACTGGACGCTTGCTTACTGGACCTTTGCGAGGCATTACTTACCCTTCTTTGCGCCGTACTGGCTACGAGCCTGCTTACGGTTCTTAACTGCCTGGGTGTCGAGTGCACCACGGACGATCTTGTAGCGAACACCTGGGAGGTCCTTAACACGACCACCACGAACGAGCACCATTGAGTGCTCCTGGAGGTTGTGGCCCTCGCCTGGGATGTACGCGGTTACTTCAATACCGTTGCTGAGCTTGACACGTGCAACCTTGCGGAGAGCCGAGTTCGGCTTCTTTGGGGTGGTGGTGTAAACACGGGTGCAAACACCGCGACGCTGAGGCGAACCCTTCAGCGCAGGGGTCTTGGTCTTCGACGCCTTGTCAGTGCGGCCCTTGCGAACCAACTGCTGGATTGTAGGCACTACTTCTCCTTGTTAGGTTCCGAACTCGTGTTCGGATGCTACTTGTTGAAACAACTTGTTCTTTGGCCGTTTCGCACCAAACCCATGAGATCCACGCGGTTCGGGCGCATACGCCGAAAGTTTTCTGAGCCCACCGGAGCAATCAACTGCTAGCAAGGGCGTCCATGTGCCTTAGCACACGCTCACCCCAGACTACCTGAAGATACTCCGGTGGGTCAAATAGTTTTTAGTTATTCTTCGTTCGAGTACGACTCAACCGAAGTGAAGGTCAGGTCACCAGTGGCGAACTCGTCGTTGTAGTCAGAGGCTGGCTCTGACCAAATGCGGTTCGGGTAACGCTCAGCCTTGGCTGCCTCGCTGGCCTCAACAGTGATGTTGCGGTATTCCTTGAGACCGGTTCCGGCTGGGATGAGCTTACCGATGATGACGTTTTCCTTGAGGCCGAGCAGCGGGTCTTCACGACGGTCAAGTGCCGCCTGAGTGAGGACGCGAGTGGTCTCCTGGAACGATGCGGCCGACAGCCACGACTGAGCAGCCAGCGACGCACGGGTCATACCCATGACTTCCTGACGGCCCGACGAAGGCTTCTTGCCGGCCTCCTGTGCAGCACGGTTGACTGCACGGTAGCGGTTGCGGTCGACAATTTCACCAGGCAGGAACTCGGTGTCGCCCGAGTCAACGATGGTGACCTTGCCAAGCATCTGACGCACGATGACCTCGAGGTGCTTGTCGTGCAGAGGCACGCCCTGACCGCCATAGATCGCCTGAACACCCTTGATGATCTCGTTGGCTGCCTCGCCGGCACCCTTGACCATCAGAACCTCGTGAGGAATTGGGGTTCCGTCGACCAAGTAGTCGCCAGCCTTGACCTCTTCGTTCTGCTCTACGAGCAGGTCGTCGATGTTGGCCACGGTTGCGATTGGTGCGTATGGCGACAGCTTCTTGAAGGTCTTCGAGGTGGTACGGCTGAACGAGTAACGCAGAGCGAGCTCCTCGGCCTCCTTCTCGCCGGCTTCGGTGACTGGACGAACGTAGACGTCGTACTTGACGCCTGCGCCTGCAGGAACCTCGACGATGTCGACGCGGCCACCCCAGAATGCCATGACAGCAACCTTGCCCTGCTGGCGCCAACCAACACGAGCCTCGAGGAGGTCGGTAACACCGTTCAGACCCTGGGTGATGTCGTACGAGATCAGACGCTCAACACGAACCTTCTGGCCACCGATCGACTTCAGAATGGTCTGCTTCTTGACCTGGTCTGCCGCACCACCGGTGTGGAAGGTACGCATGGTCAGCTGGGTTCCAGGCTCACCAATCGACTGAGCAGCGATGATACCGATGGCCTCACCGAGCTCGACCTTGTCGCCAGTGGCGAGCGAGGTGCCGTAGCAGGCGGCGCAAACGCCGGTCTGCGACTCACAGCTAAGAACCGAACGAACCTTGATCGACTCGGCGTTGAACTGCTTCAGCGCCTCGATGATCTTCTGGTCGACCATGGTGCCTGCGGCAACAACGGTGTCCTTGCCAACGATTACGTCGGCAGCAACAACACGGTGCAGAACCGAAAGCTCGATGGTGTTCTCGTCCCATGCGCCATCGGCATCCTTCAGGGCCTTTTCGAGACCCTTGGTGGTGCCACAGTCGGCTTCGCGGACGATGACGTCCTGTGCGACGTCGACCAGACGACGGGTGAGGTAACCAGCGGCAGCGGTCTTCATCGCGGTGTCGGCGTTACCCTTACGGGCACCGGTCGCGTTGATGAAGTACTCGTTGGCGGTCAGACCGAGGAGGTAGTTGCCCTTAACCGGCATCGGAGCGAAGTCACCCGATGAGGTTGCAACTGGTCCACGCATACCCATGATCGAACGGATCTGAATCCAGTTACCGCGAGCACCCGAGGTGACCATCTGGTTGATGGCGTTGGTTGCTGGGATCGACTCCTGGAGCAGCGACTGGATCTCGGTGGTCTTCTTGTTCCAAAGAGCACCGAGCTCGTCACGACGCTCGAGGTCGCTCTTCAGACCGTTGTCGAAGGCTTCCTGGATCTTGGTGTGTTCCTTTTCGGCGGCCTCGATGATCTGGCTGCGCTTCTTGTCGAACGAGCCTGATGCATCGAAGTTTGCGTCTGCGATCGACATCGAGACACCCGAGCGGGTTGCCCAGTAGAAACCGGCGTCCTTGATGCGGTCGAGAGCCTGAGCCACCTCAGTGCGGTCGCACTTCTGGACGAGCTCGGCGACAATGCGACCGATCTGCTTCTTGCCGACCTGCTCTTCGACGTATGGCAGAGCCACACCGAACTTGTCGACCTTAGGCAGCGCCTGGTTGAACAGTGCGCGACCAAGGGTGGTCTCGATGAGCTGGCCATCGAGGCGGAGCTTGATCTTGGCCTGGATGTCGAGGGCCTTGCCATCGAATGCCATCTGAGCCTCGGCGATCGAACCGAACGCCTTGCCCTCGCCCTGTGCGCCCTCGGTGTGACCGGTCATGAAGTACAGACCAATGATCATGTCCTGCGAAGGAACAGCAACCGGACGACCGTCCGAAGGCTTGAGGATGTTGTTCGAAGCAAGCATCAGGATGCGAGCCTCGGCCTGAGCCTCGACCGAAAGCGGAAGGTGGACTGCCATCTGGTCACCGTCGAAGTCTGCGTTGAACGCAGCACAGACGAGTGGGTGCAGCTGGATTGCCTTGCCTTCAACGAGCTGAGGCTCGAAGGCCTGGATGCCGAGACGGTGCAGGGTTGGTGCACGGTTCAGCAGCACTGGACGCTCGCGGATTACCTCTTCGAGGACACCCCAAACCTGTGGACGTGAACGCTCAACCATGCGCTTGGCGCTCTTGATGTTCTGAGCCAGACCCAGGTCAACGAGGCGCTTCATTACGAATGGCTTGAAGAGCTCGAGAGCCATCAGCTTTGGCAGACCACACTGGTGGAGCTTGAGCTGAGGACCAACGACGATAACCGAACGGCCCGAGTAGTCAACGCGCTTGCCGAGGAGGTTCTGACGGAAACGACCCTGCTTGCCCTTGAGCAAGTCGCTGAGCGACTTGAGGGCGCGGTTGCCGGTGCCGGTTACGGCGCGGCCACGGCGACCGTTGTCGAACAGTGCGTCGACGGCCTCCTGAAGCATGCGCTTCTCGTTGTTGAGAATGGTCTTTGGAACTGCACCGAGGTCGATGAAGCGCTTTAGACGGTTGTTGCGGTTGATCACACGACGGTAGAGGTCGTTGAGGTCAGAGGTCGCAAAACGGCCGCCGTCGAGCTGAACCATCGGACGAATCTCAGGTGGCAGAACAGGCAGAACATCGAGAACCATCGAGGTTGGCGAGGTGCTCGAGTTGATGAACGACTGCACAACCTTGAGGCGCTTGATGGCCTGGGTCTGCTTCGATCCCTTGGTGGTAGCGATCTCTTGACGCAGCTCTGCAGCGGCTGCCTCGAGGTCGAACTCAGCGAGAACCTGCTGGACAGCCTCGGCACCGATTGACGTGTCGAAGTATTCGCCAAACGAGTAGTCGAAGTGGTCGAAGATGACGTCGTTCTGGATCAGGTCGCCCGACTTTGCGGTCAGGAACAAACGCCAGCCCAACTGCTCCTTCTGGAGGTTGGCTGGACGCTCGATGCGAGCGTATTCCTTGACGATCTTGTCGGTCTTCTTGCGGAACTCGTCCTTGAGCTTCTTGAGCTCCTTTTCTTCGGCGACCGAGCGTGCGACCATGTCGACACCCTCTTCGGCTGCCTCAGCGACGGCGTTGCCCTTCTTCCAGAAGCCCTCTGGGTTCTCGATCTCGGCGCGAATCATTGCGTCGAGGTCGCGAACGCGAGTTGCGTCGACCCACTGTGGGGCCTCCCACAGCTTGACCGAAGGCTCGAGTGCAAAGCCGGCTGCGGCAAGCGCATCCATCTCGGCACCGGCAACGGCAGCCATCTCTTCGGTGCGCGACTCGATGAGAGTGCGAACACGCGATGAGTAGTCTTCGATGATCATGTCGCGGTCGTAGTCGATGTCTTCTACGTGCTTCTTCATGACGCGGTAAGCGGCGAAGTAGATGATCTTTTCGAGGTCCTTAGGAGCCATGGCTAGCAGGTAGCCGAGGCGCGAAGGAACACCCTTGAAGTACCAGATGTGGGTGACTGGGGCGGCGAGCTCGATGTGGCCCATGCGCTCACGACGCACCGACGACTTGGTGACCTCTACGCCACAACGCTCACAAACGATGCCCTTGAAGCGAACGCGCTTGTACTTTCCGCACGAGCACTCCCAGTCCTTGGTTGGGCCGAAGATCTTCTCGCAGAAGAGTCCGTCCTTCTCAGGCTTGAGGGTTCGGTAGTTAATGGTTTCAGGCTTCTTGACCTCACCGTTCGACCAAGAACGGATGTCATCAGCAGTGGCTAGACCTACGCGCAGGGCGTCGAAGTTTTCAACTTCCATGATTTTTCCTTAATCCTTGGCGTGACTTAGTAAGTAGGGAATTCTGAGTTGAACTCGACGTCGACGATCGACGCCTCGTTACGGGACAGGTTGATGCCCAGCTCTTCGGCTGCGCGGTCGCTCTCGAAGGTGTCTTCTTCCTTCAGCGCCACGGTCTGGCCCTGTGCGTTGAGAACCTCAACGTTCAGTGCGAGCGACTGCATTTCCTTGGCCAGAACTCGGAACGACTCTGGAATACCAGGAGCCTGGATGTTCTCGCCCTTGACGATTGCCTCGTAGGTCTTGACGCGACCGGTGATGTCGTCCGACTTGATGGTCAGGAGCTCCTGCAGGGTGTGTGCAGCACCATAAGCCTGGAGTGCCCACACCTCCATCTCACCGAATCGCTGACCACCGAACTGGGCCTTACCACCGAGTGGCTGCTGGGTGATCATGCTGTAAGGACCGGTTGAACGAGCGTGGATCTTGTCGTCAACGAGGTGGTGCAGCTTGAGCACGTACATGTAACCAACCGAGATAGGAGCTGGGAATGGCTCGCCCGAGCGGCCGTCGAACAAACGTGCCTTACCGGTGCCATCGATCAGCTTCTTCTTGTTGTCGGCCTCCCACGCGTTTGGAGTGGTCGACTCGAGCATGCCAACGATCTGGTTCTTCGATGCGCCGTCGAAGATTGGGGTGGCAACCTTGCTGCCAGCCTCGCCAGTCTTCATCGACTCAGGAAGGTCGGCGACGTAGTCGGCGAACTTCTTGGCGATGCCGGTGACATCCCATCCGCGGCTGGCGATCCAACCGAGGTGGGTCTCGAGAACCTGGCCGAAGTTCATACGACCTGGAATACCGAGTGGGTTGAGGATGATGTCAACCGGGGTGCCGTCTTCGAGGAATGGCATGTCTTCGACAGGCAGAATCTTCGAGATAACACCCTTGTTGCCGTGACGACCAGCAAGCTTGTCGCCTTCGGTAATCTTGCGCTTCTGAGCGATGTGAACCACTACGCGCTGGTTTACACCAGCACCGAGCTCGTCGTCGCCAGCCTCGATGTCGAACACCTTGACCCCGATGATGGTGCCCTGCTCGCCGTGCGGAACCTTCAGCGAGGTGTCGCGAACTTCGCGGCTCTTCTCGTTGAAGATGGCGCGGAGCAGACGCTCTTCGGCCGAAAGCTCGGTCTCGCCCTTAGGGGTGACCTTGCCCACGAGGATGTCGCCAGGGCGAACCTCTGCACCGATGCGGATGATGCCGCGCTCGTCGAGCTGAGCCAGTGCCTCCTGCGAGACGTTTGGCAGGTCGGCGGTGATTTCTTCCTTGCCGAGCTTGGTGTCGCGGGCGTCAACTTCGTACTCTTCGATGTGGATCGAGCTGAGGACGTCGTCCTGGACCAGGTTGCGGCTCAGGATGATGGCGTCTTCGAAGTTGTGGCCTTCCCATGGCATGAATGCCACGAGGAGGTTCTTGCCGAGTGCTAGCTCGCCGTTGTCGGTCGAAGGACCATCGGCAAGGACGGTGCCAACCTCGATGCGGTCGCCCTCCTTGACCAGAACGGTCTGGTTGATCGCGGTGCCCTGGTTCGAGCGGTCGAACTTGCGCAGGCTGTAGGTGCGGGTGCCGCCCTTGTCCTGCTGGATCTCGATGTAGTCGGCTGCGACGTCTGAAACGACACCGGCGGTCTCTGACACGATTACGGCGCCCGAGTCGATTGCAGCGACGCGCTCCATGCCGGTTCCGACGAATGGTGCCTGGCTGCGCAGCAGTGGAACTGCCTGACGCTGCATGTTGGCACCCATCAGTGCACGCGACGAGTCGTCGTGCTCGAGGAACGGAATGAGCGAGGTCGAAACCGAAGCCAGCTGACGAGGCGAGATGTCTACGTAGTCGACGTCTTCCGACGCAACTTCGACGACGTCGCCGCGGAAGCGAGCGAACACCTTCTTGTTAGCGAAGGTCTTGTCGGCGTTGAGTGCGACGTCGGCACCGGCAATGGTCTTGCCCTGCTCGGTTGCGGCGTCGAGGTACTCGATCTTGCCCGAAACCTTGCCGTTTACAACCTTGTTGTATGGGGTCTCGATGAAGCCGAAGGCGTTGATCTGTGCGTATGCGGTGAGCGAACCGATAAGACCGATGTTCGGGCCTTCTGGGGTCTCAACTGGGCACATGCGGCCGTAGTGCGACGGGTGAACGTCACGGACTTCCATCTGGGCGCGCTCACGGGCGATACCACCAGGGCCGAGGGCCGAGAGGCGACGCTTGTGGGCGAGGCCAGCAAGTGGGTTGTTCTGGTCCATGAACTGCGACAGCTGCGAGGCACCGAAGAATTCCTTGATCGCGCTGACGACTGGGCGCAGGTTGATCAGGGTCTGAGGGGTGATTGCCTCGATGTCTTGAGTCGACATGCGCTCACGAACGACACGCTCCATGCGGCTTAGACCGATGCGAACCTGGTTCTGGATGAGCTCGCCGACCGAACGGATGCGACGGTTCGAGAAGTCGTCGATGTCGTCGGCGCTAACGCGAACCTTGACGGCCTTCGAGTCTTTCTCCATCTTGACTGCGAACTCAACGTTTGCACCCGACTGAGCGACGGCAGCGTTCTTGATCTGCAGGTCGAACAGGAGGAGGTACTTGAGGGTTGCGACGATGTCGGTGATGGTGAGGGTGTTTGCCGAAGGGTCGACGGTGGTGCCGAGCTTGCGGTTCAGCTTGTAGCGACCAACCTTTGCGAGGTTGTAGCGCTTTGGCTCGAAGTAGGTCGACTTGAGCCAAGCCTCAGCAACTTCGGCACCGGCGGTCTCGCCACGAACCTTGCGGTAGAGCTCGCGCAGAGCGTCTTCCTTGGTGATGATCGGGTTGGCCCCGAAGACCTTCGACTCGTCGTAGGCCAGGGTGTTGGCGATCAGGTCGACGTCGAATTCCCAGCCCTTGGCTGCGAGAACGGCCGGCTTGACGTCGGCGAACAGGTCGATGATCTCGTCTTTCGAAAGACCGAGGGCCTTCAGGAAGATGGTTGCCGAAACCTTGGTCTTGCGGTCGACAGCGACCTGCAGGATTGGCTGGCCGAAGCGAGCGATTGGCTTGCGGTCGTCGCGAACCCACTCGGTGAGGAACTCGAGGTACGAACCACGGCTAGGGATGATCTGAGCCTTGTTGTTGCGAACGTCGAGGTTACCGGTGGTGTTGGTCGAAACCGAGAAGTAGACACCAGGCGAGCGAACCAGCTGCGACACAACGACACGCTCTGTGCCGTTGATGATGAAGGTGCCCTTTTCGGTCATCACAGGGAAGTCGCCCATGAAGACGGTCTGTGACTTGATTTCACCGGTCAGGTAGTTGGTGAACTCGGCCTTGATGTAGAGCGGCTGGGTGTAGCTCTTGCCCTTGGTCTTGCACTCGTCAGGAGTGTATGACGGGTCGAAGAGCTCAGGCTCAGCGAAGGTCAGGCCCATCTTGGCGTCTTGCGACGAGTTGGCCGAGTCTTCGATAGGCGAGATCTCTTCGAAGATCTCTTGCAGACCGTTCTTGGTGCCAGCCGGGACGGTGGCCTTCCAAGCATCGTTGCCGACGAGCCAGTTAAAGCTTTCGGTCTGGAGCTTCAGTAGGTCTGGGACCTGAATCGGTTCAGGGGTCTTCGCAAAGGAAGGGCGCTGAGCCGTACGGTCGTTCTTAATGGTCTTTGATGCGTTCTTCGCAGCCAAGAAAATCCCTCCAAAAGGATTACTCGTTGGTGAGTGGATGAGATCGCAACCCTGAACCAATGCCGCCTTTATATGCGACACGCGCGCCTACCGATATATGAGGGCGGGTGTTGGGAGCAAAAGGTCAGTCTATAACTTTTGCACCACAAATGTAAAGAGGTATTTGCCTAGCAACTAGCGAGTGTGTAGTTGATGCGCTCGGCCCATCCCTCGGCGTCGTCGATGCCGATCACGACCCGGTTGTATTTGTGCCCGGCGAGGTTAATTTGCAGCGGCGTGCGGCCGCGCGACCAGCTGACAAAGGCCCGATCGCCCTTCCAGCGGTATGTGCCTGCGACATAAAACGGCGGCAGGCCTGTGCCAGGTGCGCGCAAGCCCAGTTTTGCCCAAAACCTGCGGTCGAGGGTCTCGGCGCCGCGCAACTGCGACCAAGGGATGGTCACGTCGCCACCGAACGCCCAGAGTTTCTCGGCAGGGGTGAGGCGCACGATTAGCGCATCCGATGACATTTCAATGCTTGGCATGGTTTAAGGCTACGCCTAGTGCGCGAAGAGCGCACTAACTGCCCAGGTGAGCAGCGGGGCGAAAATCAGGGCGGGCAGCATGTCGGCCACTGCGATTTGACGGATGCCGCTGATGCGAAGGCCGATGGCGAGCATGAGCACGCCCCCGGTGGCAGTGATCGAAGCGATCATCGAGCCTGGGATGAACGAACCGGCAAAGAATGCCACCAGAGTGACGAAGCCCTGCCAAAGGCCAACCGTGATGGACGAAGCTGCCACGCCCCAACCCAGGCTGGCGGCAAAGGCGATGCAGGCAAAGCCGTCGAGGATCGACTTGATGATCAGGGTGTTTGGGCCGTCGCCAACGCCATCTGACATTGCGCCAAGGATGGCCATTGGGCCGATTGCAAAGATCAACGACGAATCGACAAAGCCGGTGATAAAGCGTTCGCGCGCACGGTTGGATTGGGTTCGGCCACGCGACAGGCGATCCTGCAACCAACCGCCGAAGCTCGCGAGCCGACCCTCGATGCCAGCGAGCGAGCCAGCGATGGTGCCGAACAGCACAGCGAAGATAACGATCATGAAGGTGCCGACTGGGCCGGCGGCCGAGACGAATTGTTTGTCGGCAAGCGACTGCAGGTTGAGACCGCCGAGCACAAGCACCAAGAGACCTAGGGCGTCGGTGACCGCACGATTGGTCTTTTCGGGCAGACGCGAGCCGAGCAGCACACCAACCGCCGAGCCGGCGATGATGGCAAGCACGTTGACAAGGGTTCCCAATCCGATCATTGGTTCAGTCTAGGTTGGACACACTTTGTGCCAATGCGTGTGGCCCGAGCGCTTCGGGCCACACCTTGACTAGTTGTCGAGCAAATGATTGACGAAGGCCGTGACTATCTGGCTAACCAGGGTCACAGCGACGCCAAGCAAAATGGCACGGATGAAGTGACGCAGTTTCTGCACTTCATTCCCCCTTCAGTACTACGTACTGGCAAGGGGCCACGCTCGAAAGAAACCTTTACGCGTTTAGGTTTCCGACGTATCATTTCCTCAGGTGTCTGCCTTTGGAAATGAAGATTTCCTAGAGCGTCCCTTTCGGAGCTCAAATAATCAGGACCCTTGCGGGGGTCCTGATTGCTTTAAGCGGGCTTTGCCGCGCAGCCACAGAACCCGCACCAAGAGTGCATTCAATTGCCTGAGTTATAGGGCCTGTCAGAGAAAACTGTGGATAAGGCGCGTTTTAGTGGTGTTCGAGCAGCATCTTGACGCCGAAGCCGAGCATCGCGACTCCAGAAACGGCCTCCATCACCTGGCGCACTCGAGGGCGCGAGAAGAAGTTCTTGGCAAAACTCGTGGCCCAGATCCAGATCGAGAACCAGACCAGCGCCTCGAAGTTGTGCACCGACGCCAAGGCAAATCCGGCGAGCGCAGGATTCATGTCATGCGGAATGTATGCCGGAAACACCGCCACATAGAAGGCAGCACCCTTCGGGTTGGTCAACGTAACAAAGGCCGCACGCATGACCGACTTGAACGGGCGCTCTTCGACTGGAGCGGCAGCAACCTCGAATGCGCCAACGTGGCGGGCATCCCAAATCATCTTGAGGCCGAGAAACAACAGGTAGCCGGCGCCGATCCAACTGACCACCCGATAAAGCTCGGCCGAGGCCAGCAACAAGGCGCTAATGCCGACGGCGGCGGCGATGCCCAAAACCCATACGCCGATGCAGATGCCGAGCAGGGTCATGTAGGCGAGCTTTGGGCCACCCTTGATTGCCGAGCGCAAGATTTGGGCGGTGTCGATGCCGGGCAGCATCGTGAGCAGGCCGGCCACGATGGCAAATTCAACCCAGTTGTTCATGCGTTCATTTTGGCAGTGCGGTGGCGCGTTTCGATGGCCTGACCCCAATAGGTAGCGCCGATGATTAGCAGCGCGCCGACGATGCCGGCCGGGCCGAGCAACTCGCCACCCAGGACGGTAGCGACGATCGTGGCCCATACCGGTTCGGTGCCAAGCAGCAGGCTGGCGCGTGACGCGGAGGTGTTCTTGACCGCCCAGTTCATGCCAATGAACGCGAACGATGTGCACAACACCGAAAGGAACAGCATGAGGCCCCAGTCGGATGCGTCATAGCCGGCCGCCGTCTGGATCGCGTCGGCAGGGTTGACCAAAAACATAATGGCGCCTGAGGTCGAAACCATGATGGTGGTCAGGTTTACCGGGGAGTAGGTCTTGCCCTGCGTGAGATGACCCAGAATCACGAAGTGGAAAGTGCGAAAGATCATGGCCAGGAACATCAGCAGGTCGCCAATGTTCGGTTGCACCAGCCCGTTGCCTGCAATGAGCAGAACCATGCCTAGCAGAGCGATGGCGGTGGCCAAAAAGAAGCGGCCCGGCAGCCAGTTTCGGCGCCAGGCGCTCTCGAGAATCGG
>Ga0213922_1000293_pt1 | contig 28085 bp, 24 predicted proteins | sample McNCre2917MG_FD_165060 | JGI IMG/M metagenome (GOLD analysis project Ga0213922, IMG submission 165060) | Freshwater microbial communities from McNutts Creek, Athens, Georgia, United States - 29-17 MG | ecosystem: Environmental > Aquatic > Freshwater > Creek | place: USA: Georgia | collected... | reverse complement strand
GACGTGCCCACCTGGGTCATGACGGACCGCCACCGCTTGATGCAAATCCTGGTGAATTTGCTCGGCAACGCCATCAAATTCACGCACCGTGGACACGTGGTCCTGAAGGTGCATGCCGAGCCTCAGTGGGGTGTTGTGTTCGCGGTTGAAGACACGGGCATTGGCATTGCTGACGCGCAAAAACCGCACATCTTCGAGCGTTTTGGACAAGCCGACGACACAATTCAAAACCGCTATGGCGGCAACGGTTTGGGCCTGGCCATTTCTCAGAAATTGGTGGAGCTGCTGGGCGGCGACATTGGCTTTGACAGCACCCCCGGCCAGGGCAGTACCTTCTGGTTCAGTCTGCCGTTGTTTGCGGTGGAGCCGCCCGAAACAATGCCCCAGCAAAAGCAGGTCTTGGTGGTGTTGAGTGCGCAACGCCCCTGGCGCTTTCTGGTGGTCGATGACCACCGCATCAACCGCTTTTTGGTCCGGCAAGTGCTCAAGAACGCCTGGCCCAACAGTGAAGTGATCGAAGCAGAAAACGGCGCACAAGCGCTGGAACTGGTGCGTCACAAAGACTTTGACGCCGTCTTGATGGACATGGTCATGCCGGTCATGGACGGCATTGCGGCCACACGTGCCATCCGTGAACTGACCCATGGCCGCAAGCCCTGGCTCATCCTGGGTTTGACCGCCAACGTCAATCCGCTCGACCTGGAAACATTTCGGGCTGCGGGTCTGGACGCGTTCATGCTCAAACCGTTTGAACCGGCTTTGCTGTGCGCCAAGCTGGAAGCTTTGCTGCAAGACCTTTCGTGACGTGGGTCTGGGCGCTGTAGAGCCGTCGCAGTTCTACGGCAGCCAACGCCGTCGTTACATCGAAAAAATCTTCCCCGGATTCATGATGTTGTGCGGGTCCAGTGCCCGTTTGATGGTGCGCATCATGTCCACCGCGCCTTCGCCGGTTTCGGTGCGCAAGAAGTCCATCTTGTGCAGGCCAATGCCGTGCTCGCCGGTGCAGGTGCCGCCCAGGCGCAGGGCGCGGTTGACCAGTTGCTGGTTCAAGGCTTCGGCCGTCTCGCACTCGTGCGGGTTGTTGGGGTCGATCAAATAACCGAAGTGGAAGTTGCCGTCGCCCACATGGCCGACCAGGAAGTAGGGGATGCCGCTGGCATCGGTTTCAGCGACCGAGTCGAGCAGGCAGTCGGCCAGGCGGCTGATCGGCACGCAAGTGTCGGTGCTGATGGCGCGGCAGCCGGGCTTGCTTTGCACGGCGGCAAAGTAGGCGTTGTGCCGGGCGGTCCACAGGCGGGTGCGCTCTTCGGGTGTGGTCGCCCATTCAAATGCGTTGCCGCCGAACTCGCTGGCGATTTCTTGCACCGTCTCGGCTTGTTCTTTCACGCCCGCAGGCGAGCCGTGGAACTCCATCAAGAGCAGCGCTTCTTCGCGCAGGCCCAGCTTGGCATAGGCGTTGACCATGCGCACGGTGTTGTGGTCGATCAGCTCCACGCGGGCAATCGGCACACCCAGCTGGATGGTCTGAATCACGGTGCGCACAGCGGCTTCGATGCTGGGGAAGGAGCAAATGGCGGCCGAGATGGCTTCGGGCAGGGGGTAGAGGCGCACCGTGATTTCGGTCATCACGCCCAGCGTGCCTTCGCTGCCCACCATCAAGCGCGTCAGGTCGTAGCCTGCGCTCGACTTTTTGGCGCGGGTGCCGGTGCGGATGATCTCGCCAGACGAGGTGACCACTTCGAGCGCCAGCACGTTCTCGCGCATGGTGCCGTAGCGCACGGCGTTGGTGCCGCTGGCGCGTGTGGCGCTCATGCCGCCAATGGTCGCGTCCGCACCCGGATCGATCGGGAAGAACAGGCCAGTGGATTTGATCTCATCATTGAGCTGCTTGCGCGTCACGCCCGGTTGCACCGTCACCGTCAGGTCTTCGGCGTTGATGGACAGCACCTTGTTCATGCGCATCAGGTCGATGCTGATGCCGCCTTGCACCGCCAGCAAATGGCCTTCGAGTGACGAACCCACGCCAAAGGGAATCACGGGCACCTTGAATTCAGCGCACAGCTTGACCGCATCGGCCACATCCTGCGTGCATTCGGCAAACACCACGGCGGCCGGTGGCGGCACATGGGTGAAGGCCGACTCGTCGCGGCCATGTTGCTCGCGCACCACCAGGGCGGTGGAGCAGTTGTCACCAAAGCGGGCCTTGAGTGCGGCCAAAAAGGCTTCAGGCACCGCGCGTTGCGCGACTTCGGGGGCCAGGTGGGCGGCGGGGGTGGGGGCGTTCATGGGGGTCTCCTGGGCGGTGGCGCAGCCACCGGGGTCACATACGCAAGCAGTTTACGCCCATGCCCCCGCCCTCGCTGTCTTGTGTCAGACAAGTCACGGCGACATGGTCGACAATCCCTTTATATTTCACGCGATCGATCAAGAGGACAGCTTCATGGGCAACCGACTCACACAAATCGCCACCCGCACCGGCGACAACGGCACCACCGGCTTGGGCAACAACCAGCGCGTGTCCAAAAACAGCTTGCGTGTGCACGCCATGGGTGAGGTGGACGAGCTCAACTCCAACATTGGCGTGCTGCTGTGCGAAGAGATGCCCGCCGATGTGCGCGAGGTGCTGGTCGAGGTGCAGCATCAACTGTTCAATTTGGGTGGCGAGCTGTCCATTCCCGGCTTTGAACTGCTCAAAGAAGAAGCCGTGGCGGCGCTGGACGATGCTTTGTCCAAGTACAACGCCCAATTGCCCAAGCTGGAAGAGTTCATTCTTCCAGCGGGCACCCGAGGGGCCGCCCAGGCCCATGTGTGCCGCACTGTGGCACGCCGTGCCGAGCGTGCCTGCGTGGCCTTGGGCAATGAAGAAGCCCTGAACGACACGCCTCGCCAGTACCTCAACCGTTTGTCGGACCTGATGTTTGTGCTGGCCCGCGTGCTCAACCGCATGAACGGCGGCGACGATGTGTACTGGAAAAGCCAGCGTATGGGCCAGGGTTCGGGTGCCGCGTGAAAGCGGTGTTGGCTGCGCTGCTTCTGGCCGGGATTGGCCAGGCACAAGCCAAACTTCAGACCGTGACTTTGTCGTGCGCCGTGGCCTACATGCCCAGCCGCAGCACCTGGGTACGCGAGGTGCAAATCGACTGGGACCATCAAGTCATCCGAGGCCTGCGCATCGATGGCCTGACGCCCTACAGTTTTTCCATCCATCCCCATGGCGTGTCCACAGCCATCGACAACGAGCGCATCCAGATGGATCTGCGCCAGGCCCAATGGACCAGTGACTTTCGCGGCTTGGCATCGGGCCAAGGCCGCTGTGAGACCGTCAGCCGCTGAGACTGTCACCTAGGCGCGTGTTTTGAGGGGGGAGGGACGTGACAGGCAGGCATGGCCACTGCTACGCTCAGCGCCATGAACAATGCCGCATCGCCCCACACGCCCGCACCCTACGTGCCTCAGATCCGTCTGTACCAAAACTGGTTGCGTGACCAGCGTGGCCTGAGCTTTGAACAGTACAACGACCTTTGGAAATGGTCGGTGTCCGATCTGGAAGGCTTTTGGCAAAGCATTTGGGACTACTTCGAGATGGAGTCCCCCACGCCCCACAAGGCGGCCTTGTCCAAAAATGCCATGCCCGGTGCCGTGTGGTTTGAAGGGGCCAAAACCAATTACGCCCACCAGGTGCTGCGCCATGTGCAGCCCGCACATGCAGCCGGCTTTCCGGCGGTCATCAGCATCAACGAAAAAGGCCTGCGCCGCGAGATGAGCTGGCCCGAACTGCGCCGCCAGGTGGCCGCACTGGCCTTGCATTTGCAGGCACAAGGCGTGCAGCCCGGCGACCGGGTGGCGGCCTACCTGCCCAACATTCCCGAGGCCATGGTGGCGTTTTTGGCCACCGTCAGCGTGGGCGGTGTGTGGAGCATTTGCGCGCCCGACATGGGCACCAATGCCGTGCTTGACCGCTTTAAGCAGATCGAACCCAAGGTGCTGATCGCCGTCGATGGCGTCAGCTACGGCGGCCGCGACTTTGACCGCATGGCCGTGGTGCAAGAACTCAAAGACGCCCTGCCCAGCGTGCAGCACGTCATCATTCACGACAACCTGGGCACGGTGGACCTTGCCCAGTGTGACGTGGCCGCCAGTGTGCCCATGTCGGTGGTCACGGCGCGCGACGATGCTGAGGTGCAGGCCTTCGAGCCCTTGTGGCTGCCCTTTGACCACCCGCTGTGGATTGTTTATTCGAGCGGCACCACCGGCCTGCCCAAGCCCATCGTGCACGGCCACGGCGGCACGGTGATCGTGGCGCTGGCCAACAAAATTTTGCACAACGATGTGGGTTGCAGCTACCACCCCAACAGTTTTGGCGAGCGCTTTCACTGGTACAGCTCCACTGGCTGGGTCATGTGGAACGCGCAGGTCGCGGGCCTGCTCAACGGTGTGACCTGCGTGATTTATGACGGCAACCCCGGCGGCAGCAAAGACAACCCTGACTGGGGCATTTTGTGGCGCATGGCGTCCGAAGAAAAAGTCACCTTCTTTGGCGCGGGCGCGGCCTTTTTTGCCAACTGCCAAAAGGCCGGAGTCGACCTGTCACGCTGCGGCGACCTGTCGCTCATCCGCGCCTTGGGCACCACCGGCTCGCCGCTGTCGCCCGAGACGCAAAGCTGGGGCACCGAAGAATTCAAGAAGATCGGCACCGACATCTGGTGGTGCAACATTTCGGGCGGCACCGACTTTGCGGGCGCCTTTGTGGGCGGCCACCGTGAGCTGCCGCAGGAACCCGGCGTCATGCAGTGCCGCATGCTGGGCGCGGCCGTCGAGTCGTGGAACGAAGCCGGTGCGCCGGTCAAAGGCGAAGTGGGCGAGCTGGTTTGCACGCAGCCCATCCCGTCCATGCCGCTGTTCTTTTGGGGCGACAAGGACAACGCCCGTTACTTGGCCAGCTACTTCGAGATGTACCCCGCAGGCCACGGCAGAAAGCCTGGCGGCGGCGACGGCCCGGCCAGCATGGGCGGCGTTTGGCGGCATGGCGACTGGCTGCGCATCGGCAATGCGCAAGGCGAGGGCGAAGGCTGCGTGATCTTTGGCCGCAGCGACGCCACCATCAACCGCCACGGCCTGCGCATGGGCACCAGCGAGCTGTACAGCGCCGTCGAGGCGCTGCCCGAAGTCATGGACTCGATGGTCGTGGACCTGGAGTACTTGGGCAAGGAAAGTTACATGCCGCTCTTTGTGGTGCTGCGCCCGGGCACCACGCTCGACGATGCGGTCAAAGCCAAACTCAACAATGCCATCAAGGTGGCGCTGAGCCCGCGCTTCATTCCGAACGAAATTTTCCAGGTCGCCGAGATCCCGCGCACCCTGTCTGGCAAAAAGCAGGAGCTGCCGATCAAGAAGCTCATGCTGGGTCAGCCGCTGGAAAAAGTGGTCAACAGAGACGCCATGGCCAATCCGGGGTGTTTGGATTGGTATGTGAACCTCGCACAACAGCACCTGGCCAAGGCCTGAGACTTCCAGACAGGGTCAAGCGGTTTTAAGCTGGTGCGCCGCCCGGTGCAGGTGGGCGATGAATTGGCGAATGGCGGGGGAGACCACCGAGCCGCTGCGGATGATGGCCCCCACCGTGAGTGGCAGGCCGGGCTCTTCGATTGGCACACGCACAATGTCTTGCCCGAGTGGATGCGCAATGATTTGTTCGGGCATCAAGCCCATCAAATCGCCTGAACCCAGCAGTGCCAACAAAGCCAAAGTGGAGTTGACCATCGCCCCCACCGGCGGCGCTTTCATGCCGTGGGACTCAAACAGGCGTGTGGCATAACCCGTTTGGGCCGATGTGCCGGTGTAGACCCAAGACGCTTGCGACAGCTCCGACAAGCGCTTGGCTCGGGCATGGCGGCTGCCGCGCCGCGCCACCACCACCATGGACGTGGTCATCAGTTCTTCGGCGATGAACTCGCCGCTGGGCAGGCCTTCCGGAATGCCACCCACCACCAGGTCCACTTGGCCGTTGCGCAATTTTTGCAGCTGCTCCACAAACAGCTCCTCGCTCACCCGCAGCCGGATGTCGGGGTAGGCCCGGCTGAAGGTGCGCAGCGTTTCCGGAATCAGCAGCATCATCGCCACCGGCACCGCGGCCACGTTCAGCTCGCCCCGCATCTGACCGCCCAGCTGCTGGATTTGGTCGGTGGCTGTGGCCAGCTCTTTCGCCACCTTGAGGGCATGCTCAAACAGCACTTGCCCCTGTGGCGTGGGGCGCACGCCCTGCGAATGGCGCGCAAGCAGCGGCGCAGCCAACTCGATTTCCAGCTCGCGCACCAGCTTGGTCAGGGCCGGCTGCGACACCCCGATGCGTCGCGCCGCAGCACGCAGGCTGCCTTCTTCGATGGCGGCCACCAGGGCCTGCAGGGCGTTGAGTTTCATGGCGCAAATCTGAGTTTGTGATAACCCCATGTTATCGCGGTCGCGATCCCGGCATCTTTGCAGGCCGCAGTGGACTTCTCAAAATCGCCACCCATTCGCGCCTTGCGAATTGACAACCATCAAAACCGGAGACCCTCATGTTCAAACGTGTCCTCACCGCCCTGACCCTGGGCCTGGCCCTCACTGCCCAAGCCCAGACCTTCCCGACCAAGCCCGTGCGCATCATCACCCCCTTCCCGGTGGGCAGCGGCCCCGAAGGTGTGGCCCGCCTGGTGGCCGACAAGCTCTCCAAAACCTGGGGCCAACCCGTCACGGTGGAAAACCGTCCCGGCGGCAACGGCTTCATCGCCATCGACGCCTTCAAGCGTGGCGCGACCGATGGCACCGACCTGATCCAGCTCGACAACGTGCACCTGACGGCCTACCCGCACCTGTTCAAGAAGCTGCCCTACAACGCAGCAAGCGACTTCGATGTGCTGCTGCCGCTGTTCAAAACCTATTTCTTTTTCACCACCGCCACCGACAGCAAATACAAAAACGTGGCCGACATCGTGCAGGACGCCAAAGCCCACCCCGGCAAGCTCAACTACGGCTCCTGGTCGGTGGGCAACCCTGTGCACCTGGGCTCGGCCCTGTTCGAGACCGTGACCGGCACCGAGATGCAGCACGTCATCTACAAGGAAACCACGCAGCTCTATACCGGTGTGGCCACGGGTGAATTGGCCTTTGCCATGGGCACCAGCGCCACTGCAGGCCCGCTGTACCGCGCGGGCAAGATCAAGTTTTTGGCCATTGCCGCGCCCAAGCGTCTGCCTGCCTACAAAGACGTGCCCACGGGGGCCGAGGCCGGTGGCCCCAAGGACTTTGAAGTCAGCGGCTGGACCGCGATCGCCGCGCCCAAGGGCCTGCCCAAAGCCGTGGCCGACAAGATCAACGCCGACATCGCCAAAGCCTTGGCCGAGCCCGATGTGCGCGAGAAATTTGTCTCGTTCGGCTATGAGCCTTTCACCCCGACACGCGAGCAGTTCAACGCCTATATCCAGGCCGAATCGGCCAAGCTGGCGGGCGTGATCGTCAAGGCCAAAGCGGCCCTCGACTGAGATGACTGCGGAATAACCTAATTTTTTTGGAGCAGCTTGTGAAATTTAAAAATATTGGATGGACATCTGCAGCTGTATCGTTCACGCTGGTTGCATGCACTTCCTCGCCGACCATTGTGCGGCCCACCGCATTGCAACAAGTAGATGCCAAGTTGGTTTGCGACTCTCTGGTCGGTTTGAAAGTTCCCGCCAATGCCATTGGCTTGGCGACGAATGGGGCAGTAGTCTTAACTGCAACGACAGTAAAAGACACTGACCCTTCTGGTGCCGCAAGAGCCTATTGCAAGTTAACAGGCCAGATTCTGGCCATCGATTCAACAGCAGCACCGATTCGATTCCAGATCAACCTGCCGCAGCAATGGAATCAACGTGCTTTGCAATTTGGTGGCGGAGGTACGAATGGCCGTGTGGTAACGGCCGATGGGGCTTTTACTGGAGCCCCCTCGAATCTTGCAACGCCCTTGGCGCGGGGTTATGTCACGCTGGGCAGCGACTCAGGTCACGATGCGACCACAAAGCCTCCGTTCGATACCAGCTTTGCGCTGAATCAGGAAGAGTTGATGAATTTTGCCCAGTGGCAAATCAAAAAAACACTGGATGTCGCCAAGCATCTGACACAACAGGTGTACGGCCAAAAGCCGATCTACGTGTATTTTGCCGGTGGTTCTCAAGGTGGTCACGAGGCATTTGATGCGGCTCAGCGCTATCCCGACGACTATGACGGCATCATTGCCCAGTACCCTGCTTACAACGTGATCAACATGTGGCTGGGCGCCCAGGCGCAAGCTAAGGCGATTTATGGAGAGCGGTTGAACGTCGCGAGTCCAGCATGGCTGAGCCCAGCCAAAGTTGCAAATCTGGTCAACCTTGTCCGAAATGAATGCGATGCGTTGGACGGACTGACTGATGGCGTGATCAGCAATGTTGTGGCTTGCAACGCTCGTGTAACACCTCAATCCATATCGAAGCAGTTGCGTTGCTCGGAGGGCAAAGACATTGGGGATACGTGCCTGTCAGATGCTCAGCTTACTGCAGTCGCCAAGGTCGCTTCACCTGTGAAGTTCGCTTTTACTTTTGCAGGGGGCAGCAGCAGTTATCCCCGTTGGCCGGTTTTGGAGGGTGCGACTTTTGCCGGTGTCGAGCATTTGGGCAAGACGCCTGTGGCCGATACAAGCAAACTGCCTTTCGGACCCGATGGCTCGGCTTTCCAGCTGTTTCCCGCCAAAGGCGGTATCCAGGGCTTCATCACCCGTGACTTGAAACAGGATCCTTTGGCATTCGACCCCAATCAGTGGGTGGCCCGAATTCAGCAAGTGTCTGCCCTGACGGATGCAACCAGTACTGATTTACGCCGCTTTGCAGCGCGTGGTGGAAAAATGTTGATGACCCACGGCACTATCGATGACTCAATCTCGCCTCACAACTCGATTGATTATTGGGAAAAGCTGCATGCCGCCAACGGCAGTGATTCAGTTCGTGAGTTTGCGCGTTTTTACCTGATCCCTGGCTACGGTCATGGCAATGGTTTGTTCAAGTCGGCGCATGATTGGCTGGGTACTTTGGAGCGCTGGGTTGAACAGGGCCAATCTCCCAAGCAGTTGATCGCCAGAGATGACAACAACACTGAACGCACCAAGCTCACCAATGGGCGCACTCGGCCACTGTGCGAATACGGTAGTTATCCGCGATATACAGGGCCAACTCCGGCCACCCAAGAGCAGGCCAACGATGCACGGTGGTTTACCTGCACAGCCCATTAATTCGCAAATTCCAATCCATCAGCTTAAGTCAAGGACCCCAGCATGGCACGCATCGTCGGCGGCATTGGCGCCTCGCACTCCCCCACCATCGGCTTTGCCAAAGACACCGGCAAGCAAAACGACCCGGCGTGGAAGCCGATCTTTGACGGCTTCGACGCCATCCGGGCTTGGGTACACACCAAGAAGATCGACGTGATCTTCATGATCTACAACGACCACATCACGTCGTTCTTCCTCGACCACTATTCGGCCTTTGTGCTGGGCATTGACGACCGTTATGTGGCGGCCGACGAAGGCGGTGGCCCGCGAGAAGTCGCGCCGGCCATCGGCCACTTGGGCCTGTCGCAGCACATTGGCATGTCGCTGGTGGCTGACGAGTTCGACATGTCCTTCTTTCAGGGCAAGCCGGTGGACCACGGCTTTCTGTCGCCACTGTCCATGCTGGGCGACGAGCGCGGCCCCTGGCCGGGCCAGGTCGTGCCGCTGCAAGTCGGCGTGTTGCAACTGCCCGTGCCCAGTGCCAAACGCATGTGGAAGTTGGGCCAGGCGCTGCGCCGCGCCATCGAGAGTTACCCCGAAGACCTGAACGTCGCCATCATGGCCACGGGCGGCTTGTCGCACCAGGTGCATGGCGAGCGTGCGGGCTTTTTGAACGAAGCCTGGGACAAGGAGTTTCTTGAGCTGCTCGAAAAAGCCCCCGAACAATTGGTGAACATGCGCATCGCCGAGTACGCGGCCAAAGGCGGCATGGAAGGCGCCGAGGTCATCATGTGGCTCATCATGCGCGGCGCACTGTCAGATCGGGTCCAGTTGGTGCACCAACAGACCTACGCACCCTCCATGACCAACATCGCCACGCTGGTGTTCGAAGACCTGGGCGGCGAGCCTGATGCTGCCGCTTTGGCCGCGCACCGCCAGCACATCGGTCATGAGCTGGAAGGTGCAGGCGCTTTGCAAGGCACCTACCCCTTCACCCATGCTCGCAGCCACGCCAACCTGCGCATCAACCGCTTTTTGCACGGCTTGACCCGGCCCGAGCATCGCGCCCGTTTTGTGAGCGACTTTGAGGCATTGGCCAGCGAACATGGCCTGAGCGAAGAAGAAAAAGACCTGATCCGGGGCCGAAAGTGGATCGAGATGATCCGCCGTGGCGTGATCTTTTTCGTGCTCGAAAAAATGGCGGCGGTGCTCGGGGTGTCCAACCCCGAGGTCTATGCCGCCTTCAGAGGCGAGACCATTGAGCAGTTCCAGGCCACCCGCAAGGTGTCCATGCGCTATTCGGTGGCGGGGGGCGATAAAGTCAAAGCCATGGACAAAGCCACCTGACCCGCCCACGGGCTGTTGCGTCGCCAAGGCTACTGTCGTCAGGTAATCCCTGATGGCGATTCACAGACCCATCACGCAAGATGCGAGAAGACATCGGTTCAACACAAGGGCGGCACGCCGCCCGCACAAACAGGAGATAAGCATGAAAGCATTTTTGAAATCCGCGCTGATCAGCGCACTGTTCGCATCGGCCTGCGTGCAGGCCCAGACGGTCAAGATCGTTGGCCTGGTCGAGCTGACCGGTACAGGTGCCACCTCAGGCACCAACTTTGACAACGGCATGAAGCTGGCCGTCAAAGAGATCAACGCGGCCGGCGGCATTTTGGGCCGCAAGATCGACTACACCTCCAGCGACACCCAGTCCAACCCCGGTGTGGCCAAAGGCCTGGCCGAAAAAGCCGCCGACGATGGCGCCTATGTGGTCATGGGCCCGGTGTTTTCGGGCTCCATTTTGGTGAGCATGGCGGCCACGCGCCGCGCCGAGATCCCCAACTTCACCGGTGGTGAAGCGGCGGCCATCACGCAGCAGGGCAACCCCTATGTGTTCCGCACCTCGTTCACCCAGTCGACGGCCATGCCCAAGATCGCGGGCTACATCAAGGACACCGTCAAGGCCAAAGTGGTCGATGTGATTTATGTGAACAACGACTTTGGCAAAGGTGGCCGCGACCTCATCAACAAGGCCCTCGAAGCCCGTGGCATCAAGGTCGGTGCCGACGTGTCCACCGAACCCGGCCAGGTGGACTTCAGCAGCGCGGTCATCAAGGTCAAGCAATCCAACGGCGATGCCGTGTTTGTGTATTCCAACGAAGAAGAGTCGGCCCGCCTGCTGCGCGAACTCAAAAAGCAGGGCTACAACAAACCCGTGATCGGCGAGACGGTGCTGACCAGCCAGAAAGTGATCGAGCTGGCCGGCGACGCCGCCAACGGCGCTGTGGCCCATGTGGGCCTGACGGCAGACGCACCGCAAGCCACTGTCAAGAAGTTTGATGAGGCCTACCAGCGCGAGTTCAAGTCACGCACCGACCACAACGGCCTCAAGGGCTACATCGGCATCTACACCGTCAAGGCTGTGACCGAGAAAATCGGCAAGTTCGACTCGAAGGCCTTTGCTGCCGCCATGAAAAACATCAGCCTGTCGGCCAAAACCACCCCCGGCTTGCTGCTGGATGTCAGCTATGACACCAATGGCGATCTGGACCGCGAAAGCTACATGACCAAAGTGGTGGGTGGTAAACAGGTGGTCACCGACATCCTGCCGCCCGTCAACAAGAAGTAAACCGTCAATCCACCACACACCCATGGACCACACGAAGTTCAAACTGGCCGGGGTGATGGGCTTTCCCATCCTCCAGTCGCGCTCCCCCATCTTGCACAACCACTGGCTGGCCCACTACGGCTTGAAAGGGGCGTATGGCCACTTTCAGGTCGAGCCCCAAAACCTGGAAGCGGCCATCCGTGGCTTGTCTGCTCTGGGCCTGGCGGGTTGCAACATCTCGCTGCCGCACAAGGTGGAGGCGCTCAAGCTGATGGACGTGGTGGACCCTGTGGCCCAGCGCATGGGCGCGATCAACTGCATCGTGGTGCAGGACGATGGCAGCCTGCACGGTTTCAACAACGACGGCTATGGCTACATCCAGAGCCTCAAGGACGTGAAGCCCGATTGGCGTGCCGATGCAGGCCCGGCGCTCGTGCTGGGCGCGGGCGGTGCGGCGCGTGCCGTGGTGCTCAGCCTGATTGACGAAGGTGCTCGCGAGATCCGTCTCACCAACCGCAGCATCGACAAAGCGCAGGCGCTGGCGGCGGGGTTGGAGGCGGTGGTCAAAGTGGTGCCCTGGGCAGAGCGCAACGCCGCCATGGACGGCGCAGCCTTGCTGGTGAACACCACGAACCAAGGCATGTACGGCCAGCCGCCACTGGATGTGGCGCTCGATGTCCTGCCGCTTTCGGCCATGGTCTCGGATGTCATTTACATCCCGCTTGAAACCCCGCTGCTGGCCGCAGCCCGTCTGCGCGGTCACACCACCGTCAACGGCCTGGGCATGCTGCTCAACCAAGCGCGCCCGGCTTTCAAGGCTTGGTTCGGCGTGATGCCCGAGATCACGCCTGAACTCAAGCAGGCCATCCTGGCCACCTTCTGATCGGCACCGCATGTCCATTTTTGACGAGCGCAAGATCGATTCGCACTGCCATGTGCTGGACCCGCAGCGCTTTCCCTACGCGCCCGATGTGGGCTACCGCCCCGCCGGGCAAGAGATGGGCGACGCCCGGTATTTTCTGGAAGTGATGGCTTGCCACGGCGTGGAGCACGCCTTGCTGGTGGGCCCCAACTCGGGCTACGGCATCGACAACCGCTGCCTGCTGGATGCCATCGCCATGGGGCAAGGCCGCTACAAAGGCATTGCGGTCGTGCCCAACGACTGCCCGCTGGAGACACTGGCCGACCTGAAGGCTCGCGGTGTGATCGGCATCGCCTTCAACCCTGCATTGCACGGCTTTGCGTATTACGCCGACATCGAGCCCTTGCTCATGCGGCTGAAGTCGCTGGACATGTGGGCGCAGTTTCAGGTCGAAAAAGACCTGCTGCTGGACTTCATGCCCATGCTTGAACGGGTCAACGGCAAGATGATGTTTGACCATTGCGGCCGCCCCACACTCGGCGCCGACATGCAGCAAGCCGGTTTTCAGACCCTGCTGGCGCTGGGCCGTGAAGGCCGTGCCGTGGTCAAGATCTCGGGCTATGCCAAATTCTCGCAAGCGGGTTTCCCGTTTCCGGATGTGCGTGCCTATGCCGACGCCCTGGTGCAAAACTTTGGCGTGGGTCAATGCGTTTGGGCGTCTGACTGGCCTTACCTCAAAGCGCCGTACCGATTGGACTACGGCCCCATGCTCAATGTGTTCGAGTCGCAGTTTTCTGCGTCCGAACGTGCCGCCATTTTGTGGGATTCTCCCAAGCGGCATTTCGGTTTTTAAGTCCTTTTTGGAGTGTTCACCATGCGTGCTGTTCTGACTGCCATCCTTGCTGCGGGCCTTGTCGGGTGCGCTGGCGTGCCCACCTCCAAAACCGTCGAAGTGCCCTCGGCCATCCCCGCGCAGATCGCCGCTGAGCTGCTCAAAATCGGCCCCATCGTTGCACCGCCACCCACCGAAAAGCTTTACGCCCCGCTGGCCGAGCGCGAGCCCTATGCGGGCGTGCAGGTGCGCCGCGACGTGCGTTATGGCACCGACGCCCGCCACCTGCTGGACGTGTTCACCCCCGACAAAGCGCAAGCCCATCAACCCGTGCTGGTGTTCGTACACGGCGGCGCTTTCATGCGCGGCGAGCGCCGCACCGGCGACAGTCCGTTTTACGACAACATCATGCTGTGGGCCGTGCGCCAGGGCATGGTCGGCATCAACATGACCTACCGCCTGGCCCCGGCCCACCCTTGGCCTGCTGCGCAACAAGACATCCAGTCGGCCCTGAAATGGGTGCGCGAGAACATCGCCGCCAGCGGTGGCAACCCCCAACGCATCATCTTGATGGGCCACTCGGCCGGTGCCGCGCATGTGGCGCAGTACGTGGCTCACCCGCAGTTCCACGTCGCGCCCGGCTCGGGCCTGGCCGGTGCAGTCTTGCTCTCGGGCCTCTTTGACCCGGTCACCGCCGAGTCCAACCCGCCGCTGCAAGCCTACTTTGGCAAAGACGCGGCGCAATACCCCGCCCGCTCGGCTGTGCCCGGCCTGGTGGCGGCCAAGGTGCCCCTGCTGCTGGCCTATGCCGAGCTGGACCCGCCAGACTTTCACACCCAAAGCGAACAACTCAACGCCGCCCTGTGCAAGGCAGGCCAGTGCCCCGGCCTCTACAAACTCATGGGCCACAGCCACATGTCCGAGATCTATTCGATCAACAGCGCGGACAAAACGGTGGGCAATTTGATGAAGCAGCTGGTGGATCGGGTGCGGTGAGCGTGGGCTGGGACTGTCCAGCCTTTGGTGCCTTGACGAGCAAAATCACGACTTTCATGCATGGCATTGAATAAAAGTCGCGACTAAATTGCAAAGTACTTCAAAAAAGTCGCAAAATAGCGCCTATGAAACGCTACCTTGATGACCGAGTGCAGGCTGACCTGGCTCAAAAAATGGTGTTCCTTACCGGCCCACGCCAGGTGGGTAAAACCACGCTCAGCCGCCAATTGATTGCCCTGCAAGGCGGGCAATACCTGAACTACGACGTGCCAGTCGACCGGGCGCTCATCCTGAACCAGCGTTGGGGCCCCCAATCGCCGCTGTTGGTGCTCGACGAGATCCACAAAATGCCAGACTGGAAAGCCTGGCTCAAAGGTGTGTACGACGGCAAGTCCACCAAGCAGCAACTGCTGGTCACGGGCAGCGCTCGCATGGACACATTCCGGCAAAGCGGCGAATCATTGGCCGGCAGGTTCTTCGGCCTGCGGCTGCATCCGATCTCGGTGCGTGAATGGTGTGAGCAAACTGGGGCCACGCCCGATGCCGCGCTGACCCATCTGCTGGAGCGTGGTGGCTTTCCTGAGCCCTGCCTGGCCCCTGACAATGAACAAGCCGAGCGCTGGCGCAGGCAGTACTTTGACGGACTGGTGCGCAACGACGTGCTGGAGTTCTCGCGCATTCAGGAGGTCAACGCCATTCGTCTGTTTGCCCAAATGCTGCGCTCGCGGGTGGGCTCGCCCCTGTCACTGGCCAGCATGGCGCGTGACTTGGCCGTGTCACCCAACACCCTGAAAAAGTACCTCGACATTCTGGAAGCGCTCTACATCGTGTTTGTGGTGCGCCCCTGGCACGACAACATTGCCCGCTCGGTGCTGCAAAGCCCCAAGGTTTATTTTTACGACACAGGCTTGGTCGAAGGCGACGATGGCCTGCGCTTTGAAAACCTGGTGGCCACCGCCTTGCTCAAGCATGTGCAGTGGCAACACGACGTGCAAGGCAAAGAGGCCAGCTTGCACTACATCCGCACCAAAGACGGTGCCGAGGTGGACTTTGCGCTGAGCGAGAAAAACCAGCTCACGCAGTTGGTGGAATGCAAGTTGTCCGATGAAAAACCGCACCGCGCCTTGCAGCGCTTTGCGACAGAAAAAGCCCCAGTGCAAGCCGTGCAGGTGGTGCGCCATGCGCGGCACAGCTACACGCTGGGCGACATCCAGATCGCTGTGGCGGCCGAGTACCTGTCAGGTCTCGTCGCTTGAATGCAAAAACGGCGTGCCGCTCTCGCGTACACGCCGTTTTGTTTTGAAAGAACGTGAAATCAGTTCTTGTGCAACTCAGCGTTCAGCTCGCCCCAGCTCTTGTTGCGCGGAATCGCGTGCAGTGCGCCCGACTGTGAATCACGGCGGAAGAGGATGCCGTTTTTGCCGGACAGCTCTTTGGCTTTCATCAGGCTGCCGTCGGGCAGTTGTACGCGGCTGCCGCCGGTGATGTAGCAACCGGCTTCGACCACGCAGTCGTCGCCCAGCGAGATGCCAATGCCGGCGTTCGCGCCCAGCAGGCAGCGCTTGCCGACCTTGATGACTTCCTTGCCGCCACCCGACAGCGTGCCCATGATGGACGCGCCGCCGCCGATGTCGCTGGCGTCGTCCACCACCACACCCGCGCTGATGCGGCCTTCGACCATGCTGGCACCCAGGGTACCGGCGTTGAAGTTGCAAAAGCCTTCGTGCATGACGGTGGTGCCGCTGGCCAGGTGTGCGCCCAGGCGCACGCGGTCGGCGTTGGCAATGCGCACGCCGCTTGGGATCACGTAGTCAGTCATCTGTGGGAACTTGTCCACGCCTTTGACTTCGAGCACGCGGCCGCTGGCGCGGGCCTTCAGGCGGGCGGCGGGCACATCGGCCACGGCGCAAGGCCCAAAGTTGGTCCAGGCCACGTTGGCCAGCAGGCCAAAGATGCCGGTCACGTTGGCGCCGTGTGGCTGCACCAGGCGGTGGCTCAGCAGGTGCAGGCGCAGGTAGGCATCGTGTGTGTCGGCGGGCGCGTCGGCCAGCGACTTGATTTCGGTGCGCACAGCCACCACGGTGGTGCCGCGCACAGCGCAGGCGCTCAGGGCCTTGGCCACGTCAGCGCCCAGAGCCGCCACGGCCTCGGCTTCGGTCAGGCGGGTGCTGCCGCTGGCGGCCACATCGCCTGCCAGTTCAGGGGCTGGGAACCAGGTGTCCAGCACGGTGCCGTCAGCGGCCAAGGTGGCCAGGCCCGTGGCGCGTGCGCCGGTGGTTTGGAAAGTGCTCATGGTGTTGCTCCGCAAAAGAAGGCCCGCCATGCAGGCGGGCCGTTGGAAATCTGAAGGCGTGATTATCGGGGACTTCAGGCGTTGACGTTCACCACCACCCGCCCGCGCACCTGACCCGCCAAAATCTCCGCACCCAGGCCGATCGCGTCAGCCAGGCCCACTTCGCGGGTGATGCGTTCCAGCTGCGCCGCGTCCAGGTCTTGGGCCAGGCGTGCCCAAGCGGCCTCGCGCAAGGCGCGTGGGGCCATCACGCTGTCGATGCCCGCCAGCGTCACGCCGCGCAAGATGAAGGGGGCCACGCTGGACGGAAAGTCCATGCCCTGGGCCAGGCCGCAGGCGGTGACCACGCCGCCGTATTTCGTGCTGGCGCAGGCGTTGGCCAGGGTGTGGCTGCCCACGGTGTCGACCACGCCGGCCCAGCGCTCTTTGGCCAATGGTTTGCCGGGGGCAGACAGCTCGGCCCGATCCATGATGTCGGCCGCGCCGAGCTGGCGCAGGTAATCGGCCTCTTGCGGGCGGCCCGTGCTGGCCACCACGCGATAGCCCAGCTTGGCCAGCAAGGCAATCGCCACGCTGCCCACGCCGCCGCCCGCGCCCGTGACCAGGATGTCACCCTTGTCGGGTGTGACGCCGTGCTTTTCAAGCGCCATGACGCAGAGCATGGCGGTATAACCGGCGGTGCCAATGGCCATGGCCTGGCGCGGGGTGAAGGCGGCTGGCAACTTGACCAGCCAGTCACCCTTGAGGCGTGCTTTTTGCGCCAAGCCGCCGCTGTGGCTCTCGCCCACGCCCCAGCCGTTGAGCACGACACGGTCGCCCGCTTGGAACAGCGGGTGCTGGCTCTCGGTCACGGTGCCCGACAGGTCAATGCCGGGCGTGAGCGGAAATTTGCGCACCACGGGCGACTTGCCGGTGATGGCCAGGCCGTCTTTGTAGTTGATGGTGGAGTAGTCCACCTGCACCGTCACATCGCCTTCGGGCAGGGCGCTGTCGTCCAGCGTTTTCAGGGTGCAGCGGTAACCGGCGTCGTCTTTTTCAATTTGCAGGGCTTGGTAAGTCATGGGTTCTTCCTTGTGATGGGGTATGTAGGTCGGCGGCTTTAGCCCCGACATGGGGGTTTCAATGCAAGAAGCGTCGGAGCTGAAGCTCCGACCTACCGGTGAAAATCATTTGCGGTTGACCAGCACAATGCCCACCGCCACCAGCCCTAGGGCCATGAGCAAAGTAGGCGTGGCCGATTCGCCCAGCAGCAGGGTGCCAAACAGCAGCGAAAACAGCGGGGTCAAAAACACGAACACCGAAATCTTGGTGGCCGGGTAGCGGCCGAGCATCCACATCCAGGCCAGGTAGCTGGCAAACGCACCGATCACGGTTTGCGCCAGCATCGAGCCCCAGGCCAGGCCGCTCCATTGCAGGTTCCAGCTTTCGCCCAGAGCCCACGAGATCCAGGGCACGGCCAGTGCGGTGGTGGCGATTTGGTAGAACAAGAGCTTCTCGGGCGAGATGCGCGTGAGGTTGTTGGCCCGGATCGACACCGTGGTCAGGCCCCACAAAGCGCCGGCCGCCAGGCCCAGCAGGTCGCCCAAGGCGTTGCTGTTGCCTGCGCCGAGGCCTTCGCGCATGGCAAAAGCCACTGCCACAAAGGCGCAGGCCATGCCCAGCCATTGCAGGGGCCGCAGCCGTTCGGACTTGACGAACAAGGGCACCAGCGCCGCCACCCAAAACGGCGAGGTGTACAAAAACACCGTCAGCCTTGAGGCCGCGGTGTAGCGCAGCCCCAGGTAAATGCAGGCGAATTCGGCCGCAAACAATGCGCCCGCCAGCAGACCGGCCCACAGCGTGCCGTCGCGCTCAAACAAGCGGATGCCGCGCACGCGGCACCACATCAACAGCAACACGCAAGCGCCGATGCAGCGCAAGCTGGCCTGAAACAGCGGCGCGACCTCGTGCATGATGGACTTGACCAGCACCTGCTGCAGACCCCAAAACATGCAGCAGGCCAGCAAGATGCCGACCGCCAAGCCATCCAGATGCTCTTTGCGTGAATTCATGCCGGCCATTGTGCCGCGCTCGCTGGTGCCCGGCTGTCACCTTGGGCGTGGGGCATGCAGGTAATATGCGCTGATTGAGTTTCCCCATCCACTGCGCATGTTGTTGCCCCATTTCACCGCCCTGGGCTCTGGCCCCATTGTCCTGATGCTGCATGGGGCCGCTGGCAACTACCGCAGTTTTGCGCCGCAGGTGGAGGGCTTGGCCCAAGCGGGCTTCAAAGCCGTCGCCTGGGACATGCCCGGCTATGGCCACAGTGTTCCGGTGGAGCCTTATGGCCTCAAAGGCCTGGCCCTCAGTGCCATCGCCTTGATCGAGGCCTTGCTGCCCGCAGATGCCCCTGCCGCCAAACGCTCGGTGCATCTGGTGGGGCACGGTTTGGGCGGCATGGTGGCGCAAGAGCTGATCATGCGCAGGCCCGATCTGGTGCGCAGCCTGGTGCTGGTGGGCAGTACCAGTGGCCCCGACTCGGGATGGGCACAAGATGCACAAACGCAGCAAGAACAGATGGCGCAGACCGACCCGAGCGCTTGGCCGCGCCTGAGCGTGGGGCTGATCGACGCCCAAGTGGGTCCGCTGGCCCTGGTCGAAGGCGTGCAGCTGGCCAAGTACTGCATGGCCCAGGTGTCACCCGTGATCTATCGGCTGGCCCTGCAGGCCCAAGCCGGTTTCGAGCGCGATGCGGCGCTGGGCCATATCCATGTGCCGACTTTGCTGATCACGGGAGAGCACGATGCACTCGCCCCGTGCGCGGCCATCGAGCGCATGGCGTCACGCATCCAGGGCAGCCGTTGGGTGCAGATGCCGGGCGTGGGGCACTGGCCGCACCTGGAGGTGCCAGAGGCCTTCGATGCCTTGTTGCTGGATTTTTTGAATGAACCGACACGCGCTTGGACCCATTGAGCAGTCGGACGAGCGGTCGGATAGGGAAAGAGAAAAAAGATGAATGCATTGGAACAAGCCATGAAGGCGGGCAATTGGCGTCGCCGTGACCTGCACCGCCTGGCGCTGGCCGCAGCCCTGACACCTTGGCTGGGGGCTTGTGCGCAAGCCCAGGCTGTGGGCAGTGCCAGCGAAGCGGCCAAAGGCCCGCGCTGGCAGGTGGACCCGTTCAGCCTGGGCGTGGCCAGCGGCCAGCCGCAGCCTGACAGCGTGGTGCTCTGGACGCGCCTGCGCATCACCGAGGCCGATGCGGCCCTCCAATCGCAAGCCGTGCCCGTGGTGTGCGAGCTGTATGCCGATGCCGCTTTGCGCCAACCGGTGCGCCAGTGGCGTGTGCAGACCGATGCCAGCCGCGCCCACAGCGTGCATGTGATCGCAAGCGGCTTGCAGCCGGGCCGGCACTATTGGTATCGCTTTGTGTGCGGCAGTGCCATCAGCCCTGTGGGCCACACCCGCACCAGCCCCGGCGTCAACGATGCGGTGGACCGCTTGCGCATCGCGCTGGCTTCTTGCCAGCATTACGAGCAAGGCTACTTTGTGGCGCACCGCGAGATGGCCCAGCGCGATCTGGACCTGGTGCTGTTTGTGGGCGACTACATCTACGAAAGCACCAACCCGCAATACCTGCTGCGCAAGCACGAAGGCGGGGTGCCCAAACAACTCGACGAATACCGCGAGCGCCACGCCCAATACAAAGGCGATGCCGACTTGCGGGCCTGCCACGCGGCACATCCTTGGGTGATGACTTGGGACGACCACGAGGTGGTCAATGATTACGCCAACGACCAGGACCGCGACTACACAGACCCGCAGGTGTTTTTGCGCCGACGTGCCGCAGCCTACCAGTCTTACTTTGAACACATGCCGGTGCGCCTGGGGCCCGACGCCCACAACGCCAGCCAGATGCGCATCCACGACCGCATGGCCTGGGGCCGACTGGCGGACCTGTGGACGCTGGACTGCCGCCAGTACCGCGACCACCAGGCTTGCCCCGACCCAATGCGCGGCGGCGGCCGTGTGGTGGTGGGCTGTGATGCGCTGGCCGACACCTCGCGCACCATGCTGGGCGCGGCGCAAGAGCAATGGTTCACCGAAGGCATCACCCGCAGCAACAAGCGCTGGAAGCTGGTGGCGCAGTCCACGCAGATGAGCTCCAGCGGCGTCAACACCCCGCTGGGGCGCAGCGCCTTCACCGACGGTTGGGACGGCTACCCGCAGGCGCGCGCCAAATTGCTGGGCAGCGTGGCCCAAGCGGGCCTCAAAGACGTGGTGCTGCTGGGCGGTGATGTGCACATGAACGTGGCCGCGCAGTTGCGCGTACAGCCCAACGACGAGAAGTCACCCATCGTGGCCAGCGAAATCGTCACCACCTCCATTACTTCGCGCGGTTTGGGTGAAAAACTGCTGGCGCAGATCCGCGACAGCAACCCCGACATCCTGCACGCCCGATCCGACGAGCGCGGGTACACCTTCCTCGATGTGAAGCCCGAAGGCATCTCCGCGCAATTTCGGACCACGCCCAACCCGGCCAAAGCCGATGGCCGCATCAGTACCCAAGCGCAGTTCTACGTCAAAGCAGGCGTCGCCGGATTGCAGAAAACCTGAGAACTTGGCTGTGGGAGCTGCACCCCGTGCGCGATCGTTGGTGGCTCACAAGCGATTGATTCGCGTCCTGGGGGCGCGATCTCTGCACAGGCCGCTCAGCGCACCAGCAACACCGGCACTTTGCAATGCGCCAGCACTTGCGTGGCCACCGAGCCCATGACCAAGTTGCCCAGCGTGCCGTGCCCGTGCGAGCCCATCACCACCATGTCGAATTTGCCGGTGTCTGCGGCTTTGGAGATGATCTCGCCCGCATGACCGACCTTGGTGATGCTTTTGGCATCGATGCCGTGCCGGTTGAGGAAGGTGGACACAGGGGTCAGCACTTTTTCGGCCTCTTCGCGCTGGTAGGTGTCGACCACGTCCTTGCCCACCACGGCGCGTGCGCGAGGCGGCAATTGGGGCTGTACCGTGATCAATGTGTATTTGTTGGAGGCACTGAAGAGCTCATCATGCGTGGCCAGGTAGGCCAGCATTTTTTTGGTGAATTCGCTGCCATCAACGGCCAATAAAATTTTCATGGAAAGCTCCTCGGTGTGTGGAGCTTTCAGCCTAATCCTGGACGTTTGCTTCACGATTGACGCAGCTCAATGGCGGGCACCTTTGCCTTCGCTCCCATGGTGTGTCAACACACGGTCAGAGGCTGATCACCTGTTGCGCCTGGAAGCGGATTTGCTCGCCTTTGTGTGCGTAACCCAGGGGGTTGGCCACCACGCGGCAGTGGTCCACCACATAGTCGCTGGGGCAATGCAAATGGCCATGCAGCCACAGCTTGGCATGGGGCAGCAGGGCATCGAGCGCGTTGCAAAAACCGGCCGTGCCCGGCGTTTCGCCGTAGCGTGGGTCGGCGCTGCGCAAGCTGGGGGCAAAGTGCGTCACCACCACGGTGGGGCCTTCAAATGGTGTGTTCAGCGCAGCGCTCAACCAGTCCTGGCACAGCAGGGCTTGCTCGCGCACACCTTCGGCCAGCCAGGGCTCGCCGGCGCGTTGGGTGCCGGTTTTGCGCAAGTAGTAGTTGGCGGCGCGAAAGGCTTTGTCGCGGGCTTTGAGCTGGCGGGTGTATTGGCTGTTGGGGTGGTTGAAATGCGCCGGGAATTTGGCCGATGTCGGGTCCGGCAGGGGCTTGCCCGCCAGCGGGCCGAGCGCGTCAAAGTCGGTCCACAGCGTGGTGCCCACAAAGCGCACGCCGCTCAGCACCACCACCTCGCGCTCCAGCCAGGTGATGCCCAAACGGGCGCAAGTTTCTTGTAGCCGGTGGTGCGCCTCATCAAAGTCCAAGCCATCGTATTCGTGGTTGCCGGGGACAAACAGCACCGGCGTGGGCCAACCGTTTTGCGGCGAGAAGCGGGCCAGACCAAAGTCGGTGTCGCCCGCAGCGCTGAGGGCCGAGTTGTTTTGGTGGGAGCCAATGTCACCGGCCAGCACCAGCACGTCGGCTCCCGGGGCGGGCGTGGGCACGAAGCCCGGGTTGTTTTCCAGGTGCAGGTCCGACAGCAGTTGGATGTTCATGAGCGGCTTTCGGGCGTGAAGGCTTGGCGTGCGCTGTGCAGCAATTGTTCGCGCAGCCATTGGTGGGCACTGTCGTGCTGCAGGCGGCGGTGCCACAGCGCCTCGACGTGCACGGGCGGCACATCAAAAGGCAATTCGCGCAGCACCAGTTGGTTGGCCATGCCAGTGGTCGGCACAAAGTGGCGTGGCAGCACGGTGAGCAAATCGGAATTGACCACGACCTGGCCAGCCGTGAAGAACTGGTTGACGGTGATCACGATGCGTCGCTGCTGGCCAATGGAGGCCAGGGCTTCATCCACAAAACCGTAGGGCCGGCCTGAAAAACTCACCAGCAAATGCCGTGCGCCGCAGTAGTCCGCGATGGTCAGGGGCTGATCGGCCAGGGGGTGGCCTTTGCGCATCACGCAGACGTATTCGCCAGCGTACAGGCGCTGGTGTTCAAAAGGCACGGCCTCGCCGGCTTGGGCGTGGGCGGTCAAATCGGTCAGCACGGCCGGAAAGTAGCCCAAAGCGACATCGGCACCGCCGTCGCTGAGCATGCGGCGCGGGTCGCGCGTGGTCAGGGGCACTACGCGCAGCGACACGCCCGGCGCTTCGCTTTGCAGCCGCCGGGCCAGGCCGCCCATGAGTTCTGCCGCGGTGGCGTCGGCCATGGCCAGCACAAAGGTGCTGTTGGCTTGTGCGGGCTCAAACAGGCTGGGCACGATGGCCGCCTGCAATTGGCGCAAAGCCTCACGCACGCTGGGCCACAAGGCCAAAGCGCGGGGGGTGGGCTCGATCCCGTGGCCCTGGCGGCGCACCAGCTCGTCGTCCAGCGCATCGCGCAAACGGCGCAGCGCGTTGCTGACGGCCGGTTGGGTGAGCGACAGGTTGCGTGCGGCCCGGGTCAGGCTGCGTTCGGCCATGACTTCATCAAAGACCCGAAGCAGGTTCAGGTCCAGGGTGCGAAAGGAGGCGGGGATGGGGGTGTTCATGGGGCGGGGGTGACGGCATGCGCCAATTCATCACCAATGTGAATGATACACATCATGAATATAAAGTTGAACAATACCCGTATTAACCCTAATATTCAAACCAAGGTTTTGATAAGTTTGCAGCGCAAAGTGTCAAAACCCTTTTGAAGGGAATACAAAATGAATGCAACTGTTTCGAAATCTGTCTTGGGCCAAGCGCCCGTCGCCACGGCCAAGGTCGTCGCCCCCGCCACGTCCGCCAAAGGGCTGTCCACTTTGCTGCTGGCCGCAGGTGTGGCCGCTCTGGTCGTCATGACCGATCAAATGATCGACGATTGGGCCGAGACCCATGTGTTGGCCTCTTGGCTGGCTTTGTGGGCAGTGGCCGTGCTGGCCATTGCAGCCTTGCGTGGCGTGAGCCGCGTGCTGGCCCAAAACGTGATGGCCAACCTGGATGGCTGGTCGGCCCATGTGGCGCGTCGCCGCTCGGACCAGCGCCTGTGGGCCATGGCCCAAACCGACAGTCGCATGATGCGCGATCTGCAAACCGCCATGGACCGCGCAGACGACGACAGCACCCCGGCCAAGGACATGAATGTCTTGATGAGCCGCCGTGCGGCACGCATCGTCAAGAGCGGCATGCATTACATCTGATGGGCTGCAGGCCTTTGCCCGGCGCTTTCAGTCACCGTGGCCTCCTTCGGGGGGCCTTTTTCATGGTGGTGCGGCTTGTGCGTCAGGGCTCTGAGGTGTCAGGCGCTCGCCGCGAGGCCAGGTAGATGCCCGGCAGGATCAGCCCTGCCCCCATCACATGGTGCCAGCCCATGGGCTCGCCCAACACGGTCCAGGCTGTGAGACCCCCATAGAGCGGCCCCAGGTAGAGGCTGGCCGCCACGCGGCTGGCACCCAGCATTTTTTGGCAGAAGCCATAAGCCCAGTAGGCCCCGATGCCCGGCACCAGCGCGGCCGACAGCACCAGCCAGGTGGCGGTGGCGGACCACGCGGGGCGGTCGGCCGACAGCCATTCGTTCAAGGCAAAAGGCAGCAAGACCAGCGAGCCGCCCAAGGCCGTGGCGGCCAGACGGGCCGTGGCCCCCAAGGGGCTGGGCCATTTCTTGAGCAGCAAGGCATACGCTGCCCAGGACACCATGCACAGCACGATCCAGCCGTCACCGGCCACCCACTGCACTTGGCCGAGCGCCAGCCATTGGCCTTTGACCACCACATGAAACACCCCGGCCATGGCGATCAACACGCCAGCGGCTTGCCGCCAAGAAAAGCGCTCACCCAGCCACAGCACTGCGCCCAGCGCGATCAGCACGGGCGAAGCCGCGTAAATCAAGGCGATGTTGATGGCCGAGGTGGTCTGCGCTCCCCGGTACACCCAGGCCCCACAAATGAGCATGCCCAAAGCACCCAGCACCAGGTATTGCCCAGAGGCTTTCAGGGTGCTTTGTCGTTGCCGCCACAGCTCTTGACGGGCCACAAAGGCCAGCACCAAGCCGGCCAGTCCCCAGCGGCCTAGGGCCAGCACATGGGGTTGCACCACCCCGGGGGCGGTGCGGGCCACAATGTAATTGACCGACCACAGCGCGGGCGTGATCCACAGCAGCCACAGGGCCAGGCGGTGGCGAGATTCGGGGTTTTTCAACAAAGACATCAGTTCTCGATTGTGACGGCCAAAAAAAACCGCCCCGGTTTGTGGCCGGGGCGGTTGCAAGGCGTTGCGCCGGTGGGGCGCAGTCCCTGATGGGTTTAGCCGAGGCGCTTTTCCAGGTCGGCTTTGGTGTCCAGCAGCGCTTGGGGCAGGTGGAAAGCCAATTGGGCGAAGTGCTCGTCGTGCAGCTTGAATTCGGCTTGCCAGGCGGCTTTGTCGATGCTGGTGACAGACTTGAACTGCTCGGCGGTGAAGCTCACGCCGTTCCAGTTGATTTCGCTGTACGTGGGGGCCACGCCGAACATGGTCTGCTCGCCTTGGGCCTTGCCTTCGATGCGGTCGATCATCCACTTCAACACGCGCATGTTGTCGCCGTAGCCGGGCCACACGAAGGAGCCGGTCTCGTCCTTGCGGAACCAGTTGACGCAGTACATGGCGGGCAACTTGAAGCCAGCGGCCTGAGCCTTGGCGCCAGTGTCCAGCCAGTGCTGGAAGTAGTCGCTCATGTTGTAGCCGCAGAAAGGCAGCATGGCGAAAGGATCGCGGCGCACCACGCCTTGCGCGCCAAAGGCGGCGGCGGTGGTTTCCGAGCCCATGGTCGCAGCCATGTACACGCCTTCGGTCCAGCTGCGTGCTTCGGTCACGAGTGGCACGGTGGTCGAGCGGCGGCCGCCGAACATGAAGGCGTCAATCGCCACGCCTTTGGGGTCGTCCCAAGCGTGGTCCAAGGCGGGGTTGTTGATCGCCGCCACGGTGAAACGGGCGTTGGGGTGGGCGGCCTTGGTGCCTTTTTCTTTGGCAATGGCCGGTGTCCAATCATTGCCCTGCCAGTCGATCAGGTGATCGGGCAGCTTGCCGGTGTCTTTTTCGATGCCTTCCCACCACACGTCGCCGTCGTCGGTCAGGGCCACGTTGGTGAAGATCACGTCCTTGTGCAGGCTCAGCATGCAGTTGGGGTTGGTCTTCATGTTGGTGCCAGGAGCCACACCGAAGTAACCGGCTTCGGGGTTGATGGCGTACATCTTGCCGTCGGCATTGGGCTTGATCCAGGCGATGTCGTCACCGATGGTGGTGACTTTCCAGCCTTCAAAAGCCGCTGGAGGCACCAGCATCGAGAAGTTGGTCTTGCCGCAGGCGCTGGGGAAAGCCGAGGCCACGTGGTACTTCTTGCCCTCGGGGCTGGTCACGCCCAAGATGAGCATGTGCTCGGCCAACCAGCCTTGCTCGCGGCCCATGTTGGAGGCGATGCGCAGCGCAAAGCACTTCTTGCCCAGCAGCGCGTTGCCGCCGTAGCCCGAGCCGTAAGACCAGATCTCGCGGGTGGTGGGGAAGTGAACGATGTACTTGGTGGTGGGGTTGCAAGGCCAGGCGGTGCTGTCCTTTTGACCGGCGGCCAAAGGTGCGCCCACGGTGTGCATGCAAGGCACGAACTCGCCGTTGGTGCCCAGCACGTCGTACACGGCTTTGCCCATGCGGGTCATCAGCTTTTGGTTCACGGCCACGTAGGCGCTGTCGGTCAGCTCGATGCCGATGTGGCTGATGTGCGAACCCAGTGGGCCCATGGAGAAAGGCACCACATACATGGTGCGACCAGCCATGCAACCGTCAAACAGCGGGTTCAGTGTGGCGCGCATTTGCGCGGGTTCCATCCAGTTGTTGGTGGGGCCGGCGTCTTCTTTTTTGTCCGAGCAGATGTAGGTGCGGTCTTCCACGCGGGCCACGTCCGAAGGGTCAGTCCAGGCCAGGAAAGAGTTGGGGCGCTTGGCGGGGTTGAGCTTTTTGAAGGTGCCGGCTGCGACCAGTTCGGCGCACAGGCGGTCGTACTCTTCTTGCGAGCCGTCACACCAGTAGATGTTGGCGGGCTTGCACAGGGCGGCCATTTCGGCGACCCAGGCGATCAGCTTGGCGTTTTTGACGTAAGCCGGTGTGTTCAGGTTGAGGCCCTGCATCACGGGTGAGTTCATGGGAAAGCTCCAAAGTTTAAAAATCGTCTTTTCAAAGGCTCTGGGCAGGGGCTTTGAAAAAACGAATCGGCTTGAAATGGGGGTGTCACACAGGCCATGTAACCGCCTGGTAACTGTGCGGGCCTCGATTTTAGGGAGGCTGGCCAATTTGTGCCTGTCATTGGGGTCGAAAAAGGGCTTAAATCTATGCAAAAAATGCATGATGTTATGCCGGGCCCTCTGGCTGGGGCCATTTCAAGGCGGTGCGCTTGAAAAGGCATGGGGCACGTGAAGGGCGGCCCAGAAAAAACAAAACCCGCAAAGCCGAAGCTGTTGCGGGTTGTTTGCGGGGCAGACGCGAGGCCTGCACCCGAGGGGCTGAAAGCCTCAGGCCATGAAGACGGCGATGAAAGCCAGCAAGAAAATCAGAACAGCACCAGCGGCCGGAATGACCACGGGGATGTGCTTGACCACGTTTTCCACGGGATCGTCAGATGTATGTGCGTCGTTGTGAGCAGACATGGTGAACCTCAAAACAAGAATCTGGCTATTGTAGCCAAGCTCGGCCCGCTTTTGCCTTACATCA
>Ga0213922_1000291_pt1 | contig 28261 bp, 27 predicted proteins | sample McNCre2917MG_FD_165060 | JGI IMG/M metagenome (GOLD analysis project Ga0213922, IMG submission 165060) | Freshwater microbial communities from McNutts Creek, Athens, Georgia, United States - 29-17 MG | ecosystem: Environmental > Aquatic > Freshwater > Creek | place: USA: Georgia | collected... | reverse complement strand
TTCAGGCACAGGTTCTGGACCCAGACTCTGGCCTTCCGAAACTCGACGCCGACGGAAACCCTAAGGTCGTTGATTTCTTCCGCAAGAAGGATGGCAGCCCGGCAGAAGTGGCGCTGAAGCTGCTGCGCAATCTTGAAGAAGCCAAGACCAAGCCGCTGTGGCGCATCCTGGTGGCGCTTTCTATTCGTCACGTTGGCCCAGTGGCCGCACGCTCACTTGCAGCCCACTTCGGTTCGCTAGACCGCATCTTTGCCGCATCGGAGGCAGAACTTTCCGAGGTCGATGGCGTGGGCGCCATCCTTGCTCAGTCGCTACGCGAGTGGATCACAGTTGACTGGCACCGAGACATTATCGAACGCTGGCGCGCTGCTGGTGTTCAACTAGAAACCCCAGGCCACGAGGGTCCCGGCTCGGGTGGGGCAGCGGACGGCAAGTTTGCCGGTCTGAGCATCGTCGCAACGGGTTCGCTTAAGCAGTTCACTCGCGAGCAAATCGAAGAAGCGATCATCAGCAACGGAGGCAAGGCCGCCTCATCCGTGTCAAAGAAGACCGCGTTTGTGGTTGCCGGTGAAAATGCTGGTTCAAAACTTGCCAAAGCAGAAGAGCTTGGCATTGAGGTTATCGACGAAGAAGAATTTCAGCGCCGACTAAACTCTTAGGTATACAACTCCCGCTTTTGAGAGAGATTCATGTCTGAAATCACCCCTGACCTAGTGCGTCACTTGGCCGGCCTTAGCCGCATCCTTGTGACCGACGAAGAGGTCGAACGTTTTACCGAGCAGCTTTCGCTGATTGTTGACTCTGTGGCAAAGGTAAACGAGGCGCTTGCCGGCGTCGACGTTCCTGCAACCAGCCACCCGATTCCGATGGCCAACGTCTTCCGTGAAGACATTGTCGAGCCATCGCTTACCCAAGAGCAGGCTCTTTCGGGTGCCCCAGACAGTGGCGAAGGCCGTTTCCGTGTTGCTGCAATCTTGGATGAGGAGTAGACCATGTCTGAACTGATTCGCAAGAATGCCAGCGAGCTCGTCGAGCTGCTGAAGAGTGGCCAGGTTTCTTCTGTCGAGCTGACTCAGGCTCACCTCGACCGCAGCGCTGCGGTTGACCAGGATGTTCACTCATACCTCTACCAGAACCCAGAGACCGCTCTGGCTGCCGCCGCTGACATTGACCGTCGCCGCGCCGCCGGTGAAAAGCTGCACGAGCTTGCCGGTCTGCCAATCGCGGTGAAGGATAACCTCACCACCACCGACGCGCCGACTACCTCGGGTTCAAAGATCCTTGAGGGATGGGTTCCGCCATACGACTCAACCGTGGTCAAGAAGATTCGCGAAGCCGGCCTGCCGATTCTCGGTAAGACCAACTTGGATGAGTTCGCCATGGGCTCGTCAACCGAATTCTCTGCCTTTGGCCCTAGCCGCAACCCTTGGGACCTAACCCGCATCCCGGGTGGTTCTGGTGGTGGCTCGAGCTCGGTTGTAGCTTCGTTCCAGGCTCCGGTTGCTATCGGTTCAGACACCGGTGGTTCGATTCGCTTCCCGGCATCGGTTACCGGAACCGTCGGAAACAAGCCGACCTATGGCGCTGTTTCACGCTACGGTCTGATCGCCTTGGCTAGCTCGCTAGACCAGGTCGGCCCGGTTTCACGCAACGTGCTCGACTCGGCTCTGATTCAAGACCTCATCGCCGGCCACGACCCACACGACAGCACCTCGCTGCCTGAGTCGCTAGGCTCGATGGCTGAAGCCGCTCGCAAGCTCGACGTCAAGGGCATGCGAATCGGTGTTATCAAGGAGCTAATGGGCGAAGGCTTCCAGCCTGGCGTCATGAACCGCTTCAAGGAGAGCATCGCTCTGCTTGAGCAGGCCGGTGCCGAAATCGTTGAGGTTTCATGCCCTAACTTCGAGTACGCGATTGCTGCTTACTACCTGATTCTTCCTGCCGAGGCTTCTTCGAACCTCGCCAAGTTTGACTCGGTTCGCTTCGGTCTGCGTGTTGCCCCAGAGGGCAACCCAACCATCGAGCGCGTGATGGCCGCCACCCGCGAGGCTGGTTTCGGTCCAGAGGTTAAGCGCCGCATCATCCTTGGAACCTATGCGTTGTCTAGCGGCTCATACGAGCACTTCTATGGCGCAGCTCTAAAGGTTCGCACCTTGATTCAGCGCGACTTCGCAGCCGCATTCGACAAGGTAGATGTGCTTATCTCACCAACCGCTCCAACCACCGCCTTCAAGATCGGCGAGAAGTTGGAAGACCCGTTGGCCATGTACCTAAACGACATCGCCACCATCCCAGCGAACCTTGCCGGTATCCCAGGTATGTCGATTCCTATCGGTCTTGCCGACGAAGACCAACTTCCGGTTGGCCTTCAGCTGCTAGCTCCGGCTCGCGCCGACGCCCGCCTCTACCAGGTCGGTGCCGCTCTAGAGAAGATGCACGAAGACATCTGGGGCAAGCGAATGATTGACTTTGCACCTGAGTTGGAGGTTCGCGGCTAATGGCTAAAGACGAATTGATGAACTACGAAAAGGCCCTCGAGATGTTCGAGGTCGTCATCGGTCTAGAGGTTCACGTCGAGTTGAACACCAAGACCAAGATGTTCTGTGGTTGCCGCAACGAGTTTGGTGACGAGCCAAACACCAACGTTTGCCCAATCTGTATCGCTCTGCCTGGCGCCTTGCCAGCGGTTAACCGCACCGCTGTTGAGTCGAGCATCTCAATCGGTCTAGCTCTAGGTTGTGAAATCGCGCCTAACGGCCGTTTCGCCCGCAAGAACTACTTCTACCCAGACTTGGCTAAAAACTTCCAGACCTCACAGTATGACGAGCCAATCGCCTTCAACGGTGAATTGACCGTCGAGCTGCCTTCTGGTTCGGTGCACACCGTGCAGATCGAGCGTGCGCACATGGAAGAAGATGCCGGCAAGCTGACCCACATCGGCGGTTCAACCGGTCGCATCCAGGGTGCAGAGTATTCACTGGTTGACTACAACCGCGCCGGTGTTCCACTGGTCGAGATCGTTACCCGCCCGGTCTACGGTGCTGGCGCTGAGGCTCCTGAGCTTGCTGCCGCCTACGTTCGCTCGATTCGTGAGATCGTCAAGGGCCTAGGCGTCTCGGATGCTCGCATGGAGCGCGGAAACGTTCGCTGTGACGCCAACGTTTCACTTCGCCCACACGGCCAAGAGAAGCTCGGTACCCGCACTGAGACCAAGAACGTAAACTCTCTTCGCTCAATTGAGCGTGCGGTTCGCTACGAGATTCAGCGTCAGGCCGCACTTTTGGCCAAGGGCACCGCAATCGTTCAGGAGACCCGACACTGGCACGAAGACAAGGGCGCAACCAGCGCCGGACGTCCGAAGTCAGATGCCGACGACTACCGCTACTTCCCAGAGCCAGACCTGGTTCCGGTTCAGCCTTCGAAGGAACTAATCGAATCGTTGCGCGCAAAGCTGCCTGAGAAGCCAGCCGACCGTCGCAAGCGCGTTCAGGCCGAGTGGGGCTTCGCAGACCTAGAGTTCCGTGATGTCGTGAACGCCGACCTGCTTGACCAAATCGAAGAGACCGTGAAGGCTGGCGCAAAGCCACAGGCTGCCCGCAAGTGGTGGACAGGTGAGCTTGCCCGCATCGCGAACAGCCAAGACAAGGATGTGACCGAGCTCGAAATCTCTGGCGCCTATGTCGCAGAGCTGGCCCAGCTGGTTGATGCCGGAAAGCTAAACGACCGCCTAGCTCGTGAGGTTCTGACCTACGTTCTAAACGGTGAAGGTTCACCCGCAGAGATCGTCACGGCACGTGGCCTAGAGGTTGTTTCAGATGACGGCGCTCTAATCGCCGCTATCGACGCCGCACTAGCAAAGCAGCCAGATGTTCTAGATGCCATCCGCGAAGGCCGTATGCAGGCTGCAGGAGCCGTTATCGGTGCCGTTATGCAGGCGATGAAGGGTTCGGCAGACGCCGGGCGCGTACGCGAGCTACTTATCGAAAAGGCAAACGCTTAGTCGAACATAAGTGAAAAATCCCGATGACGTCAGTCATCGGGATTTTCATTTCGGGTGAGTAACGGGGCTTGAACCCGCGACCCCCTGGACCACAACCAGGTGCTCTACCAGCTGAGCTATACCCACCATGTGTTCTGCCGAAGCACAACAACCGGAAAAGTCTATCAGATTAGATCGACTAAGAAGTCTTTAGATTTGCCGCCGCCTGCTTGGCTTCATCCGAGGTCGGGCCCGGAAGTGGCACTAGAACCGTGTTTCGGTAGTAACGTAGCTCGGTGATTGATTCAAGGATGTCGGCCAGCGCACGGTGACCGCCTTCCTTCTTCGGAAGCTGGAAATAGGCTCGTGGATACCAGCGACGAGTAAGTTCTTTAATCGATGAAACATCGATGTTTCGGTAGTGCAAGTGCTGGTCAAGCTGAGGCATGTAGCGGTTCAAGAACATGCGGTCGGTGCCAATGGTGTTGCCGGCAAGAGGCGCCTGGCGGGCCTCAGGCACAAAGCGCTTTACGTAATCAAGGATGAGTTGCTCGGCATCGGCAAGCTCAAGACCGTTTTCAACGTCGTTGATCAGCCCAGACTCGGTGTGCATGTTGCGTACGAAGTCATTCATGTTCGCCCATGATTCTGGGCGAGGCTTGATGACGATGTTCAAACCCTCGTCAAGGATCTCTAGTTCTGAGTTAGTGATCACAACGGCGACCTCGACTAGGCAATCAGCCTCGGGGTTGAGCCCGGTCATCTCGCAGTCGATCCAAACTAGGTTGTCAGAAATCTCAATCACATTCCAAAAATAGGGTAGGCCTCCGACAATGTCGGAGACCTCCCAATTCTAAACGTTTTGCTTAGGCAGCCTTGCGGGCTCGCTTTGCAGTCTTGTTGGCTCGTTTAGCTGCCCTGCGCTCCTTGCGGCCCTCAACCAACCAGTAAAGCACCGGCACGATTACGAGAGTCAGGATGGTAGACGAGAATAGTCCGCCGATAACCACGATTGCCAGCGGCTGAGAGATGAATCCGCCACCACCGGTGACACCGAGTGCCATTGGAGTTAGAGCAAAGATGGTAGCCAAAGCGGTCATCAAGATTGGGCGAAGTCGCTGACGGGCTCCATCCATGATGGCCTCCTGCGTAGGGCGGCCTTCCTTGCGGTACTGGTTGATTAGGTCGATGAGAACAATCGCGTTGGTAACCACGATTCCAACCAGCAACAACATGCCGATAAGGGCAGGAACACCCAGAGCGGTGTCGGTAACCAAAAGCATTACCAGTGCACCCGTTGCAGCGAACGGGATCGAAATCAGCAGGATTAGCGGCTGGATGATGCTCGCAAACGTGGCAACCATGACGATGAACACGATTGCGATCGCAGCGAGCAACGCCAGGCCGAGTTGACTAAACGAATCGGCCTGCGAGGCGGTAACGCCGCCAATGGTGGCTGTCGCGCCTAGAGGTAGTTCCACCTTGTCGAGACGCTTGGTGACATCGGCAGAGATAGCTCCGAGGTTCTTTCCGCTTGGAGTCAAAGAAACCTTTGCGGTTCGGTCGCCCTTCTCGCTAGTGATCGAAACCGGAACCTTCACTTCTTCGATCTTTGCGATCGTCGAAAGCTTGGTCAGACCAGTTGCGGTTGGAATCTGAATGTTGCGAACCTTGGCAACTGTGTCAGGGATGTCAGTTTTTACGACGTAGATAGAAGTTTCGACGTTGTCGATGTTGACCTTACCGATGCTCGATGGCTTCATGGCGGCGGCGACTAGACCGCTCACAGTGATTTCGGTTAGACCCTTCTTAGCGGCAGCCTTGCGATCAACCGTGACGCGAAGAGTGCGCTGCTTTTCGGCAAGCGAGTTGGTGATTTCAGAGACATCCTTGGTGCCCTTCATCGCCTTTTGAACCGCCGCAATGGCAAGGTTTAGTTTGGTGTCATCAGGGGCGTTGACCTTTACGTCAATAGTGTTTGACGAGCCAAGGCCTGGGCCTCCACCCGAGCTGAACTTTACGGTTCCCAGAGAACTGTCGGCAGCGAATGCCTTCTCGAGCTCCTTCTTGAGGGCCGCCTGATCGACGTCTTCCTTGGTGGTGACCTGAATTGAGGTTCCGCCGGCAGCTGCGCCGAATGCGACTCGTCCGTCACCAGATGAGCCGATGGTGGTGTTTACGACAGACACTTCAGGGTGAGCTAGAAGAATGGCCTCCACCTTGGCAGCAGCCTTATCGCGCTGTTCAAGAGTTTGACCTGCTGGAAGCTCTTGGTTCAAGACGAAGCTATTTGAGCCCGAAGAGCCGATGAAGTCGGTCTTTAGCTGTGGAACAAGGGCGAAGGTCAGCATCAGGATGGCAAATGCCGACACCAAGGTGACTACCGGTCGTTTCTGAGTCCAACGAAGCACAGGAAGGTAGCCGCGCTGCAGAATGCCCTTTCGCTCCTTGGTTTCCTCTTCAAGACGTACCTTTTCGGCCTGAGCCAAAGCTGCGGCAGCATCCGCTGATTCGAGAGTGGCCGGTGACTTCAAGAACCAGTATGCAAGCACCGGAACGATGGTTAGTGACACAAATAGCGAAGCCGCAAGTGCAATCGCAAAGGTGAATGCGAATGGTCGGAACAGTTCGCCCACTAGACCGCCAACTAGGGCGATCGGCAGGAACACGGCGATGGTCGTAATTGTCGCAGCGGTAATCGCTCCAGAAACCTCGCGGACGGCGCGCAAGATGGCTTCACGCTTTGGTTCGCCATAAGACAGGTGGCGATTGATGTTCTCGATGACCACAATCGAGTCATCGACTACACGACCGATCGCGATGGTCAGAGCGCTAAGAGTGAATAAGTTCAGCGAATAGCCAAACCAGCCGAGACCGATGAACGTAATCAAAACCGAGGTCGGAATCGAGATGGCGGTTACCAATGTCGAACGCACCGACATCAAGAAAATCAAAATGATGATGATAGCGAAGCCCAGACCCAAAAGACCCTCGGTGCTTAGGTTCTCAAGAGACTTGCTCACGTAGGGAGCCTGATCGAAAATCGTGGTGATGGTTACATCGCCAAGTTTCTTCTGCAGTTCTGGAAGTTTGTCGTTGACACCCTTAGAAACAGCAACTGTGTTTGCGTCTTGGGTCTTCGTAATCGAAATAGAAAGCGCTGGCTTTCCATTGACTCGAGCAATCGAAGTCACAGGCGCGTTTTCGTAAGTCACGGTAGCGACATCGGCGATGGTAAGCGCAGTTACCGAAGTGCTAGTGGTCGGGGCCGCGGTGGTCGTAGACGGAAGTTTGAAGCCTGATGGAATCTGGCCGCTGAACCCTGCGGGAATCTTAAATCCAGATGGGATTCCAGACCCGGCCGAGGTGCTCGGTGAACTCGTAACGGTGGTCTTCGAGCCGATCAGCGGCAGCGCTTTGAATTCAGCCAGCGAGTTGACCGGGGTTCCAACTTCGACCGAAATGGTGCCCTTGTTGTCATCGATGGTTCCGGCTGGAACGACGAAACCGTTTGCCTGTAGTGCACTTGTGATCGACTGAGCCGAAAGGCCGTTGGCGGTCAGAACCGACTGCTTTAGTTTGAGGTTAATGCGTTTCTCGGTGACACCTGAAACCGTTACGTCACGAACGCCTGAGACGCCCGAAAGAAGTGGGGTAGCGGTATCGGCGAGAATCTTGCCGATCGCTTCGTTGTTGCCGCTGTTGGCGGATACTCCGAGAGCCAAGACTGGAACCGAGTCAAATGAACCAGACAAAACCTTGGCGCTTGCTTCGCTCGGCAAAGTTAGGCTGGCCAATGCTGAGTTGAGGCTTTCTTTTACCTTTGCGGTGCTGGTTCCGTAGTCGAATTCGACACGAACTATCGAAACGTTGCTTTGTGAGGTCGAGGATGAAGTGACAAGACCATCCAGCGCTCGCACGGCGCTTTCGATTGGCTCGCTAACCTGCTTGTCGATAACCTCTGGGGACGCACCTGGATAGGTGGTGACAATGGCAGCCTGTGGAGTCTCGAAGCTTGGGATCAACTCTTGCTTGAGAGCGCCCACCGAGATCAAGCCGAAAATCGCGATGATGATCGTAATGAGAGCAACTACCGAGCGATTGGCAAGGCTTAGTTTGGCGAGACGGTGCACGAGTATCCCCTTTGAAGACGTTATTACTTAGGCTAACCCAGTAATCGCTTCAGAGATTCCTACTCACAGGGCTATTACTGTGACTTGGCTGTGAGTTTGATCTTCACTGCGCTGGCGATTGCAGCTACCGAAATTGAGGCAACAATCACGATGAGTGAAGTGTTGGTCGAAATCTCTGGTGCCCAGTCGATGTGGTGACCACCGTTGATGAACGGAAGTTCGTTCTCGTGCATGGCGTGTGCGATCAGCTTGAAACCGATGAAGCCCAGGATGAAGGCGATGCCGTATTTGAGGTATTCGAGCTTGTCTAGAAGCCCACCGAGCAAGAAGTAAAGCTGACGAAGGCCCATGAGGGCAAATACGTTCGCGGCGAATACGATGAACGCATCCGTGGTGATGCCGAAGATAGCTGGAATCGAGTCGAATGCGAACATGACGTCGGTAAGAGCGATTGCGGCGAAGACCACAATCATTGGGGTGAATACCTTCTTGCCGTCAACCACGGTGCGAATCTTGGCGCCATCGAAGTCTTTAGCTACGGTGATGCGCTTGCGCAGCATCACGATGAGTTTGCTCTCGGATTCCTCGTCGTCGTCTTCGGTTCTGAACGCCTGGTGGTAGGCGGTGTAGATCAAGAAAGCGCCGAAGATGTAGAAAATCGCGCTAAAGGTTTGAATTAGTGCTGCACCGGCGATGATGAACAATCCGCGCAAGACAAGGGCCATCACGACGCCGACCATCAGCACCTCTTGTTGGTACTTCTTAGGCACAGAGAAGCGGCTCATGATGATTACGAATACAAAGAGGTTATCGACGCTCAGGCTGTATTCGGTAAGCCAGCCCGCGTAGAACTGACTGGCCGCCTCGGGATTGCCCAGCCAGGCGATTACCCCGCCGAACGCAAAGGCCAAGAGTGCATAGAAGACCACCCAAGCGGTAGATTCCTTTGCGCTCGGGATGTGAGGGCGCTTGAAGATAATCAACACGTCGGCAATCAGGATCAGGGTCAAAATGACCATCGACCCGATTTCAAACCAAACAGGAAGTGCCGCGTGCATGATTCTCCTCTTGCTTAAGCTAGTTCGAACTGGCCGCCCTCGATCTGGCCCTGCTTGCGGTACATATCGAGTTTCTGGCGCGTGTCGGCAATGTCTAGGTTGCGCATCGTTAGCTGACCGATTCGGTCACCAGGGCCAAATGCGGCGTCTTCGGTGCGCTCCATCGAGAGCTTTTCTGGGTGGTAGCTGAAGTTTTCACCCTCGGTGTTGACGATGGTGTAGTCGTCTCCACGACGCAGGCGCAAGGTAACCGAGCCATTGATTGCCGAAGCAACCCACTTGGTTAGTGATTCGCGAAGCATCAGAGTCTGTGGGTCCAACCAGCGGCCTTCATAAAGCAGGCGGCCCATGCGGCGACCCTCGGCGTGGTAGGCGGCAACGGTGTCTTCGTTGTGTACCGCTGAGATCAAACGCTCATAGGCTATGTGAAGCAGCGCCATTCCCGGCGCCTCGTAAATACCGCGGCTCTTAGCCTCGATGATGCGGTTCTCAATCTGGTCGCTCATACCGAGCCCGTGACGTCCACCGATTTCGTTGGCCTTCATGATCAGGTCAACTGCGTTTTCAAGGCTTTCGCCGTTGATCGCAACTGGGCGGCCTTGACGGAAAGTGATCTTTACATCCTCGGTCTTGATTTCGACCGAAGGATCCCAGAACTTCACGCCCATGATTGGTTCGACAATCTCGTAAGAGGTGTTTAGCTCTTCGAGGGTCTTAGCCTCGTGGGTCGCGCCAAGCATGTTTGCGTCGGTTGAATAGGCCTTCTCCACGGATGCGCGGTAAGGTAGGTCGCGCTCAAGTAGCCATTCGCTCATTTCGTGGCGTCCACCGAGTTCGGTGACGAAGTCTTGGTCAAGCCATGGCTTGTAAATGCGAAGATTCGGGTTCGCCAAAAGGCCGTAGCGGTAGAAGCGTTCGATGTCGTTGCCCTTGTAAGTTGAACCGTCGCCCCAGATCTCAACGCCATCCTGGTGCATAGCGCGAACCAACATGGTTCCGGTAACTACGCGGCCGAGGGGAGTGGTGTTGAAGTAAACCTTGCCGCCGGTGCGGATGTGGAACGCGCCACAGGCGATTGCTGCCAGGCCTTCTTCGGCAAGCGAGTTGCGGCAGTCGACCAGACGGCCTTCTTCAGCGCCGTAGATTTTTGCACGCGAAGGAATCGAATCGATGTTGTCTTCGTCGTACTGACCGAGGTTGGCGGTGTATGCGTATGGAACAGCGCCTTTTTCTCGCATCCAGGCAACAGCAACAGAAGTGTCGAGGCCGCCAGAAAAGGCGATGCCTACTTTTTCACCGACAGGGAGGGATGCAAGTACTTTAGTCATACCTCCAAGTTTACGGCTAACCGAGCAGAGACTTCATTTGCTTGTAAATAACGCCTGCTGCCCATACCGGGTTGATTCGAGACATGACGTCCATCATCTTGGCGTCCTGACCGATGCAGAGTCGTGGCTTGTTCTTTTCGATTGCGTCGACCATGAGCTTTGCTGCCACGGGCGCCTCGGTCATTTTGAACTTGGCGGTCTCTGCTGAATCTCCGCCGGGCGTTGCCATTCCAGAGTTGGCCGCGATGTTGGTCGCAATAGCGCCCGGGAAGACAATGGTTACGCCGACCTTGGTGGTCAACAACTCAGAACGCAGACCCTCGGTGAACAACTTGATGGCCGCCTTGGATGCCCCATAGACGCTCTGGCCAGGCACTGGCGCATAAGCACCCATGGATGAAACGTTGAGGATGTGGCCCTCTGGTCGGGCTAGAAGACCTGGCAGGAATGCTTTGGTCAACATCAGCGGGCCGTGGAAGTTTACGTTCATTACCTTCGCGGCCGCTTCGACGGTGAGGTCATTAATCATGACGAAAGGTTGGATGATACCTGCATTGTTGATCAGGATGTCGGCCGCGCCTAGTTTGCTTTCGACCAGCTTTGGTAAGGCGATAACTTTTGCATCGTCGCTTACGTCGAGAACGAAGGTTTCGACCTTGCCACCGGCTGCCGTGGCTAGCTGCCTGGTCTCTTCGAGGGTCTCCGCGCGCAAGTCAACGGCCGCTACTGAGGCGCCACGCTTGATCAACTCGAGAGTAAGTTCTCGACCCATTCCGCTACCTGCGCCGGTTACTACAACTACTTTTCCCTTGACCTGCATTTGAATCCCCTTTGATTGTTTTCCTAATTTCAGAATACTCTTCTAATCTCTATCGTTTTGCCACCCAATGGTGTTTGAATGTTTTCAAGACCTAGATGGAGATAGCAATGAGGCTAGAACACGATCTGCTCGGTGAATTGAGTGTTCCCGACGAGGCGTATTGGGGCGTGCACACCGCACGTGCCGCAGAAAACTTTGGAATTTCCGGCGTGCCAATCGGCCACTACCGCTCACTGGTCAGAGCACTCGCATTCATCAAAGAAGCATCTGCGGCAGCGAATTTCGAGCTGGGTGAATTGTCTGCTGATTTGCACAAGCCCATTCAAGCGGCCTGCGTCGAAGTCAGGGATGGCAAGTTCGATGCCGAGTTCGTTGTCGATGCCATCCAAGGCGGTGCCGGCACCAGCACCAACATGAATGCCAACGAGGTGATCGCAAATCGCGCCCTAGAAATCGCTGGTTTTAGCAAGGGGCAGTATCAGCACATTCACCCGCTAAACCATGTCAACATGTCCCAGTCGACAAACGACGTCTATCCCACCGCTATCAAGGTGGCGCTGATCATTGAGATCCTCGCTTTGCTCGAAGAGCTCGATCGCCTAAGGGCTGCCTTCGCCGCCAAGGGCCTTGAGTTTTCAGACGTTATCAAGATGGGCCGAACTCAGCTTCAGGACGCGGTTCCGATGACCCTTGGTCAAGAATTCACCGCGTACGGTGTAACTATCTCTGAAGACGAAGATCGCCTTCGCGAAGCGATTCGCCTGCTGAGTGAAATTAACCTCGGTGGCACGGCCATCGGAACCCAGCTAAATACCCCGGTCGGCTACGCTCAAGCGGTTTGCAAGCACCTAAGTGCGCTTTGCGATCACCAGTTCGTGGTTGCCGAGAACCTAATCGAGGCCACTCAAGACACAGGCGTTTTTGTCACCGTCTCTAGTGTCCTGAGGAGACTTGCCATCAAGCTTTCGAAGATCTCGAACGACCTGAGATTGCTCTCCAGCGGGCCGCGAGCCGGTTTCGGCGAGATCAACCTACCGCCGCGCCAAGCGGGTTCATCGATTATGCCTGGAAAGGTCAACCCAGTAATCCCCGAGGTTGTGAATCAAATCGCCTTTACCGTGATTGGCAACGACACCACCGTTTCCATGGCATCAGAAGCCGGACAGCTCGAGTTGAATGCCTTTGAGCCGATTATCGCCAGAGCCTTGTTAATGAGCATCACCTACTTGCGCCGTGGCTCAAAGGTCCTTGCCGACTTTTGCGTCAGCGGCATCACGGCGAATGTCGAGTACTTGAGAAAAACTGTTGAGCACTCGATCGGCCTGGTCACGGCAATCTCTCCGCGAATTGGATACGAGAACGCGACCGCGGTAGCTCAGCGAGCCCAAGAAACGGGTCAATCCGTTCGCGAGGTTGTTATCGAGATGAAGCTGCTGACAGCCGAAGAGTTTGATCAGATTCTTGGAGACATCGATCGTCTAACCGGACGCGGCTAAAAAGCGTTCTGACCCAGGTCGACGCTGAGGTATTCGGCGATGCAGTCAACGGCAAGTTTGTGATCGTCGCGCTGAGGTAGGCCAGAGACCGTGACGGTGGCAATCATGCCGGCGCCCTTTACTCGTATGGGGAAGCAGCCACCGTGGGCGGCGTGATCGCGAGGGTCGAGCGCCATAAGTTCTAGGGTTTTGTCACCGAGACGTTCTTTGGCTCCAAGGGCGTAGCTTGAGACGCCAAGTTGGTTGACCAGGTTACGCTTGCGTCGAGCCCAGTCGGCGTTTGCTGGGCTGGTGCCCGGAGCGGCCGCGAAGAACAGCATGTCATTCGCGATGCTTCTGATTTCAACGATGATGGGCCCGAGTGCTGTTGCTCGCTCACGAATCAGATTCCCCAGCTGGAAAGCATCATCTTCATCGAATTTCTCAAACACCAGGATGGACTCTTGAGCGAGAGCCTTGTCTAGATCGAGGGCATCATTGGTCATCATGGTTACAGACTAGTTGACAGATAAAGCGGCTTGTTAGACTTGTGGCTGCTCGTCAACGCGGGCGTGCCCTCGTAGCTCAGTGGATAGAGCAAGAGCCTTCTAATCTCTTGGTCGCAGGTTCGATTCCTGCCGGGGGCGCTTCTCATAATCTCAGTAGACTGAATCAAAATCTCGTCGAGGAAAGGCACTGTCATGCATGCGATCGGCGAAATCTGCGGCTTTATTGGCGGCACAATCGGAATAGCAACTGCTCTTCCTCAGGTGTATCGCATTCGCAAGTTGGGTCACGCCGAAGGTTTGGCGCTCAGCCCATGGATCCTGATGATTATTCAGTTCGCAGCCTGGACGGCCTTTGGTCTGAAGGTGGCAAGTCCTTCAATTTCGATCTCAAACCTTTTCACCTTTTTCACAACCGCGTTGGTTGTCGTGGCGATTGTTGGCAACAAGTTCACCAACTGGCTGCTGATTGCCGCCGGAGGTCTGGCAGTCGGTTTCTTCGTTTTCTACGGACAGGGAACTTTGGTCGACTGGACAATGATCGTTTTGACTGGCTCGCGTTTGCCCCAACTGATTCGCACCTGGTTCAATCGCGCGAGTGTCAAACCCACCGCGGTATCTGTTCCCTCACTACTTGTCGCTCTAACCAGCATGGCGTTTTGGATGGCGTTTGCGGTTCTGACCGAAAACTCACTAGTAGTCGCAACAACTTCTGTCGCGATCTCAGTGACGCTGGCAACTGCTTTGCTCGAGGTCTCAATTTCCAAGCGGGCAAAAGGCTCAGTTATTTAATCTTGCGATTCTGTTTTTCTAGAAGTTCAGCTTGAGCGAATCGTTCATTCACGTCATCGATGAACTTCGTCTCATACAGATTGCCATCGAAGGTAAGGTTCTTGAAACCTGTGCCGTTGCGCTTGGCGATAAGTGGCTTGAGTGCCGTTGCCGGCATGTTGTCGTCGCTATCGAGTTCTTGAACCCGACCACTCGCCGATTCAGCCTCGGCAGCAGCTATGAGCGTGGCTTCTCGCGGGCTCACGCGAATGACCTTTTCGGCTTTGCGCCAGAACCTAATCCCCATCGAATTCCCTCCCTATTCGAATAATAGCTACGCGGGAAAGAACGAGAGAGCTTTTCGACTCTATGCTTGCGGCCCCTTGTGAAAGTGCTCGAAGACTAGGTTGGTGCGAGTCGAGGCGACAGTCGCGTTATTTGAAAGGTATTCGAGAACAAACTCACGAACCGCATCAGAATCCTTCACGGCAAGGTGAACAATGAAGTCCTCAGAACCGCCCAAGAAGAAAACTTGGATGACCTCCGGGCGCTCTCGCATTTGCTGCATGAAGTCGGAGAGGTGAGCGCGGGCTCCGGCGCGGAGGGTCACGGAGATTAGAACCTGCGAGCCGAGGCCCAACTCGGCGGGTTCGACGTTTGCGCTGAAACCAGAGATCACGCCACGGCTGACCAGCGAGCGCACTCGGGTGATGCAGGTCGATTGAGCGATGCCGACGGCTGCGGCTAGATCGGCATTGGTGATGCGAGCGTTCTGCTGAAGCAGGCGAATCAGATCAAGGTCGATTTCGTCTAGGGGAGCATCAAGGTGCAGATTCTTCGAAGCCATGGCTGTTTATCCTCATTATTTGGAATTTATTAACTAAATTTACGCATTTGCCGAAGATTATTCAATCTTTACACGTTCGTAACGCAAATACTGCAATCTTGAGGAAGATTTAGCACAAACCCAAGGAGCAAGAAATGCGCGTAGGCATCCCAACCGAAATCAAGAACAACGAGAACCGCGTTGCGATCACCCCAGCCGGTGTTCACGAACTTGTTCGTCGCGGCCACGAGGTCTTCATCCAGGCCGGTGCCGGCATTGGCTCTGGCTTCACAGATGCGGCATACATTGCCGAAGGCGCGAAGATGCTAGCTACCGCCGAAGAAGTCTGGGCTAAGGGTGACCTTCTGCTCAAGGTTAAGGAACCTATCGCTGCCGAGTACTCACTGCTTCGCAAAGACCAGGTCTTGTTCACCTACCTGCACCTAGCAGCATCACGACCTTGCACCGATGCCCTAGTCAACGCCGGAACCACCGCGATTGCCTACGAGACCGTGCAGCTGCCTAACCGCGCGTTGCCACTGCTTCGGCCAATGTCTGAGGTTGCCGGCCGTCTTTCTGCTCAGATCGGTGCTTACCAGTTGATGTCTAACGAGGGCGGCCCTGGCGTGCTTATGGGCGGCGTACCAGGTGCACCGAAGGCAAAGGTTGTCGTTATCGGCGGCGGTGTTGCCGGTGAGCACGCAGCCACTATGGCCCTAGGCATGCAAGCAGATGTCACCGTGATTGACATCTCGCTACCAAAGCTTCGTGAGCTAGACGCTCGTTTCGGCGGAGTCGTCAAGACTCGCGTTTCAACCGCCTACGAGATCGCCGAACAGCTCAAGGATGCCGATCTAGTCATTGGTTCGGTTTTGATTCCTGGTGAGAAGGCTCCAAAACTGGTTACCGATGCTATGGTCGCCAACATGAAGCCAGGATCTGTGCTTGTCGACATCGCAATCGACCAGGGCGGTTGCTTCGAGAACTCAAAGCCAACCACTCACGACAACCCGACCTTCAAGGTTCACAACAGCACCTACTACTGTGTGGCGAACATGCCTGGTGCGGTTCCAGCAACCTCAACTCGCGCGCTGACCAACGCGACCCTTCCATACGTGATTGCGCTTGCCGAAAAGGGCTGGAAGGAAGCTCTAAAGGCCGACGCATCGCTAGCTCTTGGTTTGAACACTCACGAGGGTTTCGTGACCTATGGCGGCGTCAAGCACGCGTTCGCGGATGTTCCTTTCAAGGAGCTTGCAGAAGTTCTTGCCTAAACGGCAAACAAGTAAAAAGCCCGACACTCTCTCGTCGGGCTTTTTGCTTTAGGCGGGTTGTTGTTGAGTGATGCAGTGAATTCCGCCGCCACGCGCGAATAGCGGTCTGGCATCGACCAGCACAATTTCGCGTTCAGGGTAGACCGACTGCAAGGTCGCAACCGCGCGGCCGTCGTTGGCATCGCCAAACCCGCAGAGAATCACGCCACCATTGACCACGTAGTGGTTGATGTAGCTGTAGTCGACGAACCCTTCTTCATCGCGCAGGACAGTCGGAGCTGTAACCGGAACAATCCGATAGTCGCCGGCTTCTTCAAGCGTTCGGCGAACTTCCTTGCTCACTGCGAAGTCAGGGTGATCCGGGTTCTCTTGGTTGTGAAACAGAATTGTGTTCTCATCTGCGAAACAGGCGACGATGTCGACGTGGCCACGGGTGCCGAATTCGTCGTAGTCGCGGGTTAGACCGCGCCTTAGCCATATTGCCGAACTGGTTCCGAGCTTCGAGTGAATCTCGGCCTCGACTTCTTCTTTAGACCACGTCGAGTTGCGTCCTTCGCCAAGCTGTACCGTTTCAGTCAACAGCACTACGCCGTTACCGTTGACATGGATGCCGCCACCCTCATTGATCAGCGGGGAGTGAACGGTCGCCACTTCGATGTGGTTATCGATGAATTCGGCTACCTTCGCGTCTTTGTCCCAGGTTGCCCATTGCTGCGCGCCCCAGCCGTTGAACACCCAGTTCACACCGGCAATCGAGCCGGCGTTGTCTTTCACGAATGTTGGCCCGATGTCGCGCATCCAGGCATCGTTAAGTTCTGCCTCGATTAGTTCGACGCCAGGGTCTAGAAACGCACGGGCAATCTCCAGATCGTCCTTTTCGCACAGCATCGACACCGGTTCGAATCTAGCAACCGCGTTGGCAACCGCAGCCCAGGTTTCACGAGCTTCCATCGCCTCTGCCTCGGTATCACCGAGGGTATAGCCACTCGACGGCCAAGCCATCCAGGTGCGCTCGTGCGGCGCCCACTCGGCTGGCATAAACCAGTTGCTCATTAGTAGCTGACCCCTGCAATGCCGCCTTCAATGCCATCGCCAGACTCGGTGCGAGGGTTGACTACAGATTCGGTGAGCATGTCATAAGTGTCGGGGCGTCGGGTTGCCAAGAAGGGAAAGAGATCTAGCCAGTCGCGACGCTGATCAAGGTCTAGTTCGGCCACCAAAACCTCGTCGCCTTCGCGCCCTGCACGAGCCAAGACACGACCGTAAGGGTCGCTGATGAAACTGCTGCCATAGAAGTTGAGTGAACCTTCGTTGCCGTAGCGGTTCGGCACAACCATGAAGGTTCCGTTGGCGATACCGTTGCCAACGATCACCTGGCGCCAGAGCGGCTCGGTGTCGAAGTCTGGGTGATCTGGTTCCGAGCCGATCGCGGTCGGGTAGGCAAGAATTTCGGCACCGCGAAGGCTGTAGTTGCGAGTTACCTCAGGGAACCATTCATCCCAGCAGGTAGGAAGGCCGATATTGGCGGTGGTTTCTTCGAAATCTAGTTCGTACACCGGATACGGTTCGCCATCGGCAGGGCCAGGGGCGAAGTATTCATCCTCGTAATAGCCTGCAGTGACAGGGATGTGAAGTTTTGGTGTTCTGGCAATGATTTCGCCGGTCGGAGCCACGATGATCGCACAGTTCAGACCGCGGCCATCAGCACGGTCTTCGTGTTCGTAAAGCGAGATGTGCACGAAAACATTGTTCTCGGCAGCCGCTTTGGCCGCCAGGGTGTGCGTCGGCCCGCCATCGAGCTGCTCTGCTAGAGCGTTCGGGGTGCCGGTTGGACGAGTGTCGGCCATGTATCGGCTGAGGGTTAGCTCAGGCAGAAAGACGATCTCGGCACCGTTCTCGGCGGCGAGACGAATGCCCTCGAGCAGCACCGCTTCGTGTTCGGTGGCGTCGGCGTGCCATTTAGTCTGCACAAGGCCAACCTTTAGAGGCTTGCGTTCGGCCGACTTGACTCGGGAAAGGGGCTTTCCGGCTTCGGCGATGGTTACTTTGAAGGTCATTTGTTCTCCATTGAATCTAGAATCTGGCACAAAAGTTCAAAACTGGTCTCGGGGTTGACGATTGCGAAGCGAGTGTTTGGCTTGCCCTGGTGCGAACTAGGCACCACGAAGGCGATGCCATCCTGAAGGAGTTTCTCGGACCAAGCGTTGTAGTCGTCGAGGGTCCAGCCATCCTTGGTGAAAACCACCACCGAAAGTTCTGGCTCTCGAACCAGTTCGAAGCCTGGGCGCCTCTTGATTTCGTCGGCGATTTCTCGAGCCAACTCGACGTTGTGGGTTACGGCCTCGCGATAGGCCCTAATCCCGTGGGTTGCTAGCGAGAACCAGAGCGGCAAACCGCGTGGGCGACGAGTCAGGTTGTAGGCGTAGTCGCTTGGATTCCAATCACCTGAGTCGGTCAAAGTGTCTAGGTATTCACCGTGCTGGGTGTGCGCCTGGCGGCCGTCTTCTGGGTTGCGATAAAGCAGTGCACAGGCGTCGAAAGGGGCAAACAACCACTTGTGCGGGTCGACGATGAAGCTATCGGCTTTTTCTAAGCCGATGAAAAGCGGCTTTGAGACCGGTGACAAGATTCCGGCAAGCCCATAGGCGCCATCGACATGGAACCAAATCGAGTTTGCGTTGGCTATCTCACCGATTTCATCGAGCTTGTCGACGATTCCGAAGTTTGTGGTGCCGCCGGTGGCGACGATTGCAAACACGCCAGACCCGGCTGCATCCAAGGCTGCCTGAACCGCTGGGCCACGAAGCCTTCCCTCACCGTCAACTTCTGCCTTGATGATTTCAACATCCATGACAGCTGCTGCCGCCTTCAAGGATGAGTGTGCCTCGGCACTGCAAATGAACTTCCAAGAATCAGGTTTCGGTTGACCCGCAGCCTTCAAGCGAGCCGCGGCCCGGTGACGTGCGGCCACCAGGGCGCTCAAGTTACCGAGAGTGCCACCCTGAACGAAAACTCCACCGGCTCCAGCAGGTAACCCTGCTTCTTTTGCCAGCCAGGTTAGAACTTCATTTTCGGCGTAGACGGCTCCGGCGCCTTCCATCCATGAACCGCCATAGATAGCCGAGGCAGAAACGACGAGGTCAAAAAGCTTGGCTGCTTCTGTCGGAGCGCAAGGGATGAAAGAAAGGTAGCCAGGGTGATCGGTTGAGATCGTGGCCGGGGCCAAGACGTTCTCAAACAACTTGAGTGATTTGAGCCCGCCGAGCCCCTCCTCGGTAACGGTAGGGCCGGCGTTTTCGGTCAGGTACTCGAAGGTTTGCGGTGCATCGAGAGGTGCGGGATCGTATTCGAGTCGCTTGCGGGCGTATTCGAAAATTCCCTCGCGGAGGGCTACAGTCGCGTCATTGGGCTTGTGCACAAGAGCAGTCTATTTCGGTTTTTTGATCCGAATGATAGAAACGGTGAAGCCAATAATCGAAAGGGCTAGGAAGGCGATGCCTCCAAGGTGACGCTGCTGCTCGATGGCAGCACACGAGGTCCAGCCTTCGAGTTGTTCGACCGTGCATAGGTCAGCATTGAAAAAGCCGAGGGTCGAGGCAAACACGCCCACGACGCTGACAGTGGCCAGCATCGCCATTGAGTTGTTGCTGACCTTTGCCATTACTCGACCTCAGATAGATCGCCGATTTCGTCGCCCTTTTTGGCGATTTCGGCGCGGATTTCATCCATGTCCAGCTCTTTGACGGCGGCGATAAGTTCTTCTAGCCCGGCACCAGGAAGCGCACCAGCGCGGTTGTAGAGCAGGATGCCGTCGCGGAAAACCATCAGGGTTGGAATCGAGCTGATGCCGGCTTCACCGGCAAGCTGCTTCTCGGCCTCAGTGTCTACTTTGCCGAAGACGATGTCTGGGTGCTTGGTGGATGCCTCTTCGAAGATCGGCGCGAACTGTCGGCAAGGGCCACACCATTCGGCCCAAAAGTCGACGATTACCATTCCGTCGGTTACGACGGTGTCGCCGAAGTTAGCCGCACCTAGTTCGATAGTTGCCATTTTGAGGTTCTCCTTGAAATCTGGGCGATGATTATGCCCGCAATAACTAACAAGCCGCCAAGCGTTTGTAATCCATCGATTTTCTCACCCAACCAGAGATAGGCAAAAAGGAAGCCAAAGATGGTTTCGGTGGTCGACATAATCCCAACCCCGGTGGCGCTGAGGTGCGGCAGGGCGGCATAGGTCAAGTACAACGGAACGAAAGAGCCCATGACGCCGAGCCAGGCAAAAATAAGCCAGGCGGGAATGATGTTTCCGGCCAGATTGCCGCCAAGGTCTAACTGGATGGCGAATCGATTGAAATCAAAGGTCCAAAAGCGACTTAGGCCCACCCACATCAAAGCCGAGACCAGCATCGAGTAAAACAGTGTGGAAAAAGCATCTCTCGTCTTGTGAACGTGCTCACCGACCATGTAGTAGACAGTGGTAGCCAACGCAGCTATTGCCGCATAAAGCAGTCCGAGACCGCTGAGACCACCCTGCCAAATGTGTGACACCACAACTAGACCCGAAAGCACTAGAGTGACACCTAGCCACAGGCGCTTCGATACCTTGGTTTTGAATAACAGCAGGCTTGCAATCGGCACCAGGATGATTGCCGTGTACTGAATCAGTAGTGCAACCCCGACCGGTAGGTTAGCCACCGCGTTCGCATACGACCACTGCATCAAGCCCACGCCTCCCACACCGAGGAATAGGAACCACTTCCATTCGCCAGGGCTTACCCTAAACGCCTTCGGATTGCGGATTGCGATGAATAGACCAGCGATCAGGCAGGCCGACAGCGAGCGGAACAAGGTAATCTGCTCGGCGGTCACGCCGGTTGCCATAACCGTCTTGGCCGTGCTGCCGTTGAGCCCAAAGAGAAAGGTTGCAGTCAAGATCATGACTGCACCCAGCAGGGGACTCTTGTGCTTCATTTGCGCCTAGATACCGGTTCCGTGCACTGCGAACTGGTCGATTGCCCGCAACTCATCCGTGGTCAATTTCGGCGCGTTCAAAGCCGCGTAGTTCTGTTCCAGCTGCTTGACGCTGCTTGCCCCAATCAGGGCCGAGGTTACCGTAGGTTGGCGAAGAACCCAGGTGAGAGCAAGTTGAGCAAGAGTTTGCCCTCTTGAGGCCGCAATCTCGTTCAGTCCGTTCGCTCGTTCAAGGTAGGTGGGGTCGATCTGCGTCTCTTTCAAGAAGTGATTCTTAGCCGCTCGAGAACCGCGAGGTGCCGAACCCGATAGGTAGCGATCGGTCAGTAGGCCCTGAGCTAGGGGAGAGAACACGATAGAACCGACGCCCTCCATGCCAAGAGTGTCGAACAGAGACTGTTCCGGGGTGCGGTCAAACATCGAGTAGCGAGGCTGATGAATCAGCAGTGGCACACCCATCCCTGCAAGAATGCGTTTGGCTTCGCGGGTTTGGTGGGCATCGTAGGAAGAAATTCCGGCATACAGTGCCCGACCAGAGTGCACGGCAGTGGCAAGGGCTCCCATAGTCTCTTCGAGTGGCGTGTTCGGGTCGAAGCGGTGGCTATAGAAGATGTCGACATAGTCAAGCTGCATGCGCTTGAGACTCTGGTCAAGTGAGGCCAAGAGGTACTTACGTGAACCCCACTCGCCATAAGGCCCCGACCACATGTCGTAACCGGCTTTGGTCGAGATGATTAGCTCATCGCGGTAGCGCTCGAAATCACGCTTGAAGTGCACTCCGAAGTTTTCCTCGGCACTACCGGCAGGTGGGCCGTAGTTGTTGGCCAAGTCGAAGTGGGTGATGCCAAGGTCAAAGGCGCGCCTAAGGATGGCACGCTGGTTGCGCATCGAGTCGCCCGAGCCAAAGTTGTGCCACAGGCCCAGAGAAATCTCAGGTAGCAGCAAACCGCTCTTACCCGTGCGTCGATACTTCATTGAGTCGTAACGGGTGTCAAGGGCTTTATAAGTCATAACAGAAGCCTAGGCTAGAGACATGACTACTTTCGTTCTTGCCGGTGGCTGTTTCTGGTGCCTAGATAGCTCTTACATGCAGTTCATGGGAGTAACCGACGTCGAAGTTGGTTACATGGGTGGACACATCGATAACCCTGGCTATGAAGCCGTCTGTAACGGAAATACCGGTCACGCAGAAGTCGCGCGCGTGCACTTCGATGAATCGGTCATTCCGGCCGACGTGATCCTCGACATTTTCTTCACCCTGCACGACCCAACACAGTTGAACCGCCAGGGCAATGACGTTGGTACGCAGTACCGCGGCGCCATGTTCTATGCCGACGATTCACAGCGAACTCTTTTCGAAGCTGCCCTCGAGCGAGCGAAAGATACCTGGGATGGCGAACTCGTAACCGAGATCGTGCCAATCGAAACCTTCTGGATGGGTGAGGAGTATCACCAAGACTTCTTCGCTAAAAACCCAAACCAGGGCTATTGCAACGCAGTTGTCTCACCGAAAATGGCCAAGGTTCGCAAGGCCTTTGCCACTTACGTAAAGTAGGGCCACACCTTCCACAGGGCCGCTGAATAATCCCAAATCCACAGATTTCGGATTGATCAGGCGCTCGCCCAAGCTGACCAGCCACACTCGATAAATCACCACTTGGCAACCGCCACCTGGTGTCTTCGAGAAAGGCATCAAATGTCAGAACTAATCTCGGTCGCCGGTTTGGTAGCGACCACACCACGCCATCTAGTTACCCAGGATGGTTTGCCGATCACCTCTTTTCGCTTGGCATCTTCTCAGCGTCGCTTCGACCGCAGCCAGAACAAGTGGATTGACGGCGAGACCAACTGGTACACCGTTACCGGCTTTCGACAACTGGCAATCAACGCATCGACCTCGGTTTCAAAGGGCGATCGAATCCTGGTGACCGGCAAGCTCCGAGTTCGCGACTGGGATAACGGTGAGCGCGCGGGAACCTCGGTCGAGATCGAGGCCGAGTCAATCGGTCACGATCTGAGCTGGGGTAGTGCTGTATTCACCCGCACCGTGTTGGTCCGTGAAACCGAATCCTCGGGCACGGATTCAGCAGAAATTGCCGAGGCTGTGGATAACTTGAGCAAAGATTTCCTACAGGAAGCAGAGTTGGTGGGCACCAAAAAGAAGTAGCCGACCATGAAAGCCGCCGGGTCAGGTGCGCCCCCTCAATCCTGGCCCGGCCCTTCAGGCTAAACTTGAGGTAAATCTACCGAAAGAGACTGATTTTTCATGGCTGAATTCATCTATCAGATGATCAAGGCGCGCAAGGCGCATGGCGACAAGGTAATCCTCGATGACGTGACTCTCGCGTTCTATCCTGGCGCCAAGATCGGTGTTGTTGGCCCTAACGGTGCCGGTAAGTCAACCGTTTTGAAGATCATGGCTGGTCTTGACACCCCAAGCAACGGTGAGGCTCGCCTCAGCCCAGAGCACACCGTCGGCATTCTTTTGCAGGAGCCACCGCTAGACGAGAGCCTGACCGTTCTCGGCAACGTTGAGCTGGCCGTCAAAGAAACCAAGGCCATGCTCGACCGCTTCAACCAGATTTCGGCTGAAATGGCAGAGCCAGATGCAGATTTCGACAAGCTTCTCGAAGAGATGGGCACCCTTCAAGAGCGCATCGACCACCTCGACGCCTGGGACCTTGATTCTCAGCTAGAGCAGGCCATGGATGCACTTCGTTGCCCGCCGGGAGACACCCTGGTTACCAACCTTTCGGGTGGTGAGCGTCGCCGCGTCGCTCTATGCAAGCTTTTGCTTGAGAAGCCAGACCTCTTGCTCCTCGATGAGCCTACAAACCACCTTGACGCCGAGTCTGTTCTCTGGCTCGAGCAGCACCTTGCTAAGTATCCTGGTGCCGTTCTTGCGGTTACACACGACCGTTACTTCCTCGACAACGTCGCAGAGTGGATTCTCGAGCTTGACCGCGGACGCGCTTACCCATATGAGGGAAACTACTCGACTTACCTAGAGAAGAAGCGTGAGCGTCTAGAGGTTCAGGGCAAGAAGGACGCCAAGCTTGCCAAGCGCCTAAGCGAAGAACTCGATTGGGTTCGTTCTAGCCCGAAGGCTCGCCAAACCAAGTCGAAGGCTCGTTTGGCCAAGTACGAAGAGATGGCTGCCGAGGCGGATCGCACCAGAAAGCTCGACTTCGAAGAAATTCAAATCCCTATGGGCCCTCGTCTGGGTGACATCGTCATCGAAGCGAAGAACCTGCAGAAAGGCTTCGATGGTCGTTCGCTAATCAACGGCCTTAGCTTCAGCCTTCCTCGCAACGGCATCGTTGGTGTGATCGGTCCAAACGGTGTCGGTAAGTCGACTCTGTTCAAGACCATCGTTGGTCTCGAGAAGCTTGATGGCGGAGACCTGAAGGTCGGAGAAACCGTAAAGATCTCATACGTAGACCAGTCTCGTGGCGGCATCGACCCGACCAAGACCCTTTGGGAAGTGGTCTCTGGCGGTCTCGACTACATCCAGGTCGGAAACCAAGAAATGCCTTCGCGTGCCTATGTTGCAGCCTTTGGTTTCAAGGGTCCTGACCAGCAGAAGCCTGCTGGAGTTCTATCTGGTGGTGAGCGTAACCGCTTGAACTTGGCTTTGACTCTAAAAGAGGGTGGCAACCTGTTGCTTCTCGACGAGCCGACAAACGACCTTGATGTCGAAACCCTGGGAAGCCTTGAGAATGCTTTGCTCGAGTTCCCTGGTTGTGCCGTGGTCATCACACACGACCGTTGGTTCCTCGACCGCGTGGCTTCACACATCCTTGCTTACGAAGGCACCGATGAAAACCCTGACCAGTGGTACTGGTTCGAGGGTAACTTCGAAGCCTACGAAGAGAACAAGATCGCTCGACTAGGTCCTGACGCGGCTAAGCCACACCGCTCGACCTACCGTCGACTAACTCGCGACTAAGGCGGCGATAGCCGCTTCGAACACCTCGTGGTGACGGTCAACGTCATCCTTGGTGGTCGTTGGGCACATCAGGGCCATGTTGTGGAATGGCGTCAGTAGCACACCGCGGTTTGCGAGGTAAAGGTGCAGGAAGTCTTCCAGCTCGGCATCCGTTGATTCGTATGCGGCAGTTCCGGTGATCGGATAAGGCTTTGCAAAGCGATATTCGGCGCGGGCTCCCAGCTGGTTGATAGCCCAAGGTAGGGCGTATTTGTCGAACAGTGCATTTACCCCGTCGGTGAAGTAGGTCGCCAAGTCGATCATCTTTTCAAAGGCGTCTTCGGTTAGAACCTGCTCCAGGGTTGCTCGCATCGCGGCTACCTGTAGTGGGTTACCAGCAAGGGTTCCGCCAACTCCACCCATGTCAACAAGGTCTAGGTCGGTTCGTTCGAGCACCTTGGCTGCGAAGCTCTCGCTGAGACCGTAGGTGCCGGTTGGAATTCCGCCGGCGATTGCCTTTCCGATAACGAAGAGGTCTGGCTCCAGGGCATCGCGCTTAGTCATGCCGCCGTAACCTGCCGAGAATGTGTGGGTTTCGTCGATGATCAGTAATGCGTCATACTTGCGGGTCAGTTCGCGAACTCCGGCCAAATAGCCCGGTTCAGGCAGAACGATGCCGATGTTGGTCATCGCTGGTTCCATCAAAACCGCTGCAACATCGCCGTTCTTCAGCTGACGCTCGAGACCTTCAAGGTCATTGAACTCGGCGACGCGCGAGGTTTCGGTCACATCAACCGGTGAACCCACGTTGCCCGGTCGGCTCATACCTTCGCCGTCTGGCCCAACCACGATCAGGGCTTCATCAACCGAACCGTGGTAGCAGTAAGCATTGAAGAGAATCTTTGGCTTGCCGGTGATTGCTCGAACCAGACGAATAGCCCAACGGTTTGCGTCGGTTGCGGTCAGCGAGAAACTCCACTTGGCCATTCCGAAACGGTCGGTTAGGTTTTGGGCGACCCACTCGGCGTCTTCGGTTGGAAGCATCGTGGTCATTCCGCCGAGATCTTTGACGCGCTTGGTGATTGCATCAACCACTGCTGGAGCTGAGTGGCCGGCCATGGCACCGGTGTCTCCCAAGGCGAAGTCGATGTATTCGTTGCCGTCGATGTCCCAGATTCGATTACCGACAGCGCGGTCGAAGTAGACCGGGAATCCACCGGCTTTCTTGTTCATCCAGGTCATCGGAACCCGCCCGAACAGGTGGTCGGCCTTGGCGTAAGCCGCCTTTGATTTCGGGTTTCGGTTAGCGAAAGTTTCTAGTTCAAGAGCGTTTAGTTGCGCGAGGCGATTGCGGTCGATCATGGTTTTAGTTTGCCACTTCTGGCACTCGAATCATGCCCTCCTGCGCCACCGTGGCGAGTAGTTTGCCATCGCGACTAAAGATCCGCCCGAGTGACAATCCTCGTCCGCCTTGAGCGCTTGGCGACTCCTGAACGTAGAGCATCCATTCATCGGCACGGCCGTCACGGTGAAACCACATCGCGTGGTCGAGGCTTGCCTGTTTCAAACCAGGATGAGTCCAGGCAATTCCGTGCCTGCGATAGGTGCTTTCGAGAATCGAGTAGTCGCTGGCATAGGCAATCGCGGCGCGGTGCAGAGCCGAATCGTCCGGCAGGGTTCCAATCGCCTTCAGCCAAACCGCCTGGTGGGCGACGTGTTCGCCTTCGACTGTGAAGTAGATAGGGGAGGTGACATAGCGCATGTCGAATGGGCGGGCCTTCGACCAGTACTGGGCGACCGGATGTGAGCTCTCTCCAATGAGTTCGGCAGCCGAAGGCAAATTCTCCGGGCCTGGAATCCCGGCTGGGAACTGATCCTGGTGATTTAAGCCGGCATCGCGAGTTTGGAAAGATGCGATCATCGAGAAAATGGCTTCACCTTTTTGAAAGGCCTGAACGCGGCGTGTGCTGAACGATCGACCGTCGCGAAGTCGATCAACTGAGAACGTGATCGGTTGGTCGATATCACCCGCACGCAAGAAGTAGCCGTGAAGCGAGTGGGCTGGGCGGTCATCTGGGATGGTTTTCTCGGCAGCTACCAGACACTGAGCAAGCACTTGACCGCCGAAAACGCGTCCGTGCGGCATCCATTGAGAAGGGCCGACGAACAGGTCTTCACCGGTTTTTGTGCCTTCGGCATCGACCAGATTTAGCGCCTTGAGCAGTTCGGCTAGAGGGTCTGCTGGGATGAATGAGTTCACGACTTCACCTGTTCTTTGGGGCAACTCTGCCTCACACAGGCTAGTTTAGAAGGTGATATGAACGATACTTTCACCCTGGCCGACGCCGAGACCGTTACTGACCTAAAGGCATTTCTGCAGCGCGCTAAGCGCCTTGACCCAGAAGGTCTGGTTCGTCTGCGAGCTTTTGGCCCGGTTTTGGCGGCATACGTCGCACCAATCTTTTCGGGAAACCTAATGGATTCGGGGCCAACCATCCTTGGTTTGCGCACCTGCGAACTCAAAGAGACGGCTGAGGTCGACGGCGTGGTGCCAATTTCAGCCGTACTCGACCGTTTGGCGAGAGTAATCAACGAGGACTTTCTAGACCTGAGCATTCAGATGCCGGTGTCTCAGCGAGCCGTTTGGGCGGGAATTTCTCCTCCTCGCCAGGGATGGACTCAGGTCGGCACCATCAATGAAAGCCGTCTTACCCAGATTGCTCGTGACGGCATCGCCGAAGTAGCTGGGAGTCTGCCGGAATCAGTTGGCGGCCCGATTGCGGCTCGCATCCGTGGAGAGATTTGGGGCCGTGGAATCGACCTAGAAACTAGTGTTCCTACTGGTGCGGCCTTCGTTGCCGCTGGGCTTGGTTTTCTAACCGAGAACGAAGAAGTTGGACTGTTCGAGGCCGAGGGTTGGGTTCGCTTGAGTAGCGAACACGGCCACGTATTGGCCAAGGCTTCAACTAAGTTCTAGAAGCCTAGTCTTCATAGGTATTTAGCATCGCCGTTGCGGCGCGGTCTAGATAGGCCCACAGTTCTGCGTCGTGGAGCGGGGCAAGTTCAAGCGAATCCACTGCGGCTCTCATGTGTCGCAGCCAACGCTCACGGGCATCCGGGTTGATCTTGTAAGGCGCGTGACGCATGCGAAGTCTAGGGTGGCCGCGCTCTTCTTGGTAGGTGGTTGGCCCGC
>Ga0213922_1000285_pt1 | contig 28571 bp, 44 predicted proteins | sample McNCre2917MG_FD_165060 | JGI IMG/M metagenome (GOLD analysis project Ga0213922, IMG submission 165060) | Freshwater microbial communities from McNutts Creek, Athens, Georgia, United States - 29-17 MG | ecosystem: Environmental > Aquatic > Freshwater > Creek | place: USA: Georgia | collected... | reverse complement strand
TCGCTATCTGGGTCACTGGCTACGAGAGCTTGGTTTATTTCTATGTAATTGTCGCCTTGGCCAAAATCTAAAACAGATGTTTCAGCCCAGACGCTGCCAACTCTAGATGTGCCGTCATCCGTCCAGCCATCTTCTGACTGATAGACGTTGTTATCTATCTTAGCCAATATCGGAAAATTAGCCGTTACCGCACCAACTGCAGCGGTTACGCTTCTTTCTCCGCGTATCCACAAATTATCTGCATAGTTCCAGATAACGTAGTTATTTGGCTCACCATCTGTTGAATGTATGTCTGGGTAATCAAACCAAAACTCAGGGAACGCACCATTTTCGTGCATATGAGCGCGATAGTTTCCATAAAGCGGGTCATAGTTCTGTTTGATGTCGCCAAACATCGGGCAATCAAGAAGGCGAATAGCGCCACCTGAGTAAACCCAGAAACCTTCTTCACCAAACCAAACAGTGTAAGAGCCGCCGGATGCAATTGCACAAGGAGCAGAGAACGTGGTTGAGCCGAGTTTCTCAACGCCATAGAAATACGGCGCACCCACATAGCGCACTAGAAAACATTCGTGCTGCGTTAAAACCAGAACGCCTTCCTTAACGCGAACTCCTGTAATAATCGGTGACGAGGCTTCTAGGTCAATATAACCAGCCTGACCTGTGCTTACGTTAAACGTCCAGCCGTTATAGTTTTCAAAATCAGACCAAGCTACTCGGCGTGGATTACCGCCAGCGCCCATCAACATAACTGCACGCTCGGCTGTTACCGCCATAGCGTAATTGCCTGTCGGGGCATTCGACGGGATGTCCATATCTGGAACAACGCCAGTAGTTGGCGTTAGATGTAATAAACGTCCATCGGATGAGCAAAGGCCTAATAAGTCAGAGCCGAAAGACGCAAAGCTCCAATGGTCTGGTTTGCGAAAAATTGGTGGATTGGAAGAGCGCTGTCTTCCGTATTCGTCTTGTCCAACAATCCAGTTTGCGGTGTGCGTTCCAGAGCCAGCTGATGATGTATTAACAGCTGTTCCATTTTTGCCGCCAGAGGCTAGGCAGACTTTAAATGTATTTACAGTAAGAGGAATTACATAATACGACGTGCCAACAACCAAACCAGTTGGCAAGGTGCCAGTAGTGGTAAACCTTACAACATCGTCAGACGTTAAACCGTGGTTTGTCCAGGTGATAACTGCCGGAGAAGCATTCGTTATCGTAACCGTAGCAGATGAGGCAATCGTGGTTCCTGACGGGTCTGCTATCGGGCTAACGTCTGTTCCCCATTTAAGGGAGCCGTAACCACCACCAGCAACGCCAGACATACCCTGGAAGCCAGATGGCGTAACGTCAGTTAATGAACCAAATAGAACACTAACGCCACTTTCGTGGCCGATTGCCGTCCATTCCTTTGATGTATTATCGCGCCATTGGAATAGCGTTCTAATAGGCGATGGCAGAGCGTCAGATGTAATACGGGTATTTCCGCCAATCGGCATAAGAGCGCCAGAAACCCAGCGCACATTTGATGTATCCCACCAGACATTATTCGCGTCATATGGTGTCGCCTGACGAACTACACCAGGCGGTATCTTAATCGGAACAAAGGTCAATTTTTGCTCCTAAGAAAGCTGCGTTATTTTGTAGTGAGTGGTTAGATATTCATCCACCAAGTCATCAACTAGGTTCTCAATAGCTCTGACGCCTTGGGCGATATTATCGCGGTTCTTATCAATCCACTTTGCTTCTTCAGCGATATGTTTGGCGATGTCTTTTTCAGATACATCTAAAGGCTTCACAATACCGATGATGCCATATGCCCCCATATGGGCTTCTGTCAGCGTATCTACTTTATCAATTAAGCTACCGTAGAATTTACCCAAAACCTTATGACGCCAGCCAGAGGTTTCTTTCCAGTGAGCAATATGAACGGCGTTGCGCGTAGCAAATACGCGCGAGATTAATTCTTCAATCATTGATTAAGTCCAGTTTGCGGTTAAATAACCACCAGCGCCGTCGCCGCCATTACCGCCATTTCTGTCTGGCGTATTTCTAGCGCACGAATAAATTGGTTGCCATGCAGGATAGCCAGTGTTTCCACTTACTTGCCAGTTACCGCCTGCGCCGCCACCACCGCCGCCACCAGCCGCACCTATTTCAAGTGATAAACTTGAACCAGATGTTGGCCCAGAGCCGCCTAAAACTGGATTAGTAAATGTTACTGTAGAGAGTTTGCCGCCTCTTCCACCAGAGCCGCCAGCCCTTCCAGACCCGCCTGGGCCGGAACCTAATGAGCCTGCAGAAGCTCTCGATAAAGATGTATCGTAGTTAGCTGCGTCAGAGCCGTTTGTGCCATTAGCTGGCGAAACACTCGCATTTGCACCGGTACCGCCGGTTCCGTTCCCGCCACCATCACAATATAAATACCAATTTTGACCAGATGTTCCCAATAAAGAACGGCCTCCGGCTGAACCGTTATTACCCCCAACACCAGCGCAGTTATTTACGTCGTTTGTCCCACCGCCACCACCACCACCTCCACCGCTTCCGGCGCGTAATACAAAAGATATCGTTCGGTATGGAGGAACAGTGTATGTGCCAACTTTGGCTGTCGTGTCATTCAATGAACCGGCATCGACCCGCCGTCTGCCGTAAAAATCACCAATGCTTATTGAGCCTGTTGAAAATAACCCAACAGAACCGTCAGATTTTTGATGATATATTTGCCCTCTATAAGCGCTTAGATTGTTCCCAAGACTAAACCCATCTGTAATGTCGCTATTAATATCTGACATCGAAATTGGCGGGAAATTTCCACCATTTATCGGTATCGTCATTAACGGTTCTCCAGCTTCCGAACGCGCTGTGTTAGTTCTTTAACCGCCTCAATTAATACGCCGGTTAAATTAGCATATGCGACAGATAAGGTTCCGTCGTTTTCGTGAACAAGCTCTGGAAATACTTTTTGCAATTCTTGAGCAATAACGCCAATACCTTTTTCCTCAGTATCAATACGTGTGTATCTAACGCCTCTAAGCAAATTGACTAAGCCTAGAGCGCCATCTATTGGCTCAACATCTTTCTTTAGTTTAGCATCTGAATAAGCTGTTACGTTACCGGCTGCAGTAAAATCACCCGATGAAATATTCCAAGACACCCGAGCAGTGCCGCCAGAGTTTTTCCAGCCAGCAGTTGTAGCATTACCGAAATAATAACCAGCTGATGAGCCAAGGGTTAGCGTCATCTCAGTGGTGCTATTTACTATAGACAGATTGCCGGTAAGTGTGCCGCCAGTTAAATTTAATTTTAAAGCATCAGCAGTATCAACATATGATTTAGTTGTAGCGTGTCCAGATGCAGTCGGTGTTGCTACAGTCACAACTCCAGTAAATGCGCCTGTGCTAGAAAATGTTGCCGCGCCCGTCACAGCAAGAGTGCTATTTAATGTAGCTGCGCCGGTAATTGTTGTAGCGCCGGTTATAGCCATCGTAGAGCTAAATGACGCCGCGCCAGATGTCGTTAATGTGCCAGATAAAGTTGTGTTACCTGTTACAAGCGCAGTGCTATCAAATGTAACAGCGCCGTTCACTCTTAGCGTCTGACCAAATACCATAGGGCCAGCAGCAGTTTGTGATGTTGTCAAAGCGCGAGACAACATATGCGTGTCGATGGTTGTAAGGTCAGTATTGAGATGCGTCCCCCAGGCATTTGTATCAGCGCCAACCTCTGGCTGAATGAGGTTATATGTCGGGGTGTATGTATTGGCCATTTATATCACCGTCGTAAGGTAAGGCGCAGGGTCGTTTTTAGGCACCCAGATTGTTGGGTCGTCTGGTTGTGTTGGCGTCAGCCATAAAATATATGCGTTTTGTGCATAGTTATCTGGCGCTTCAGTAGCAGACATATAAAGCGTGCCAGACATATTGATTGCGAATGCCGCAACGTCTGGAGCTTCAGTTACATTGAAATAGATATTTTGATTGTTTGCAGTGAATGCTGCTGTATCTAGAGCTTCAGTTGCCTGCAGATAAGCAAAGCCAACAATTGACGTATCGAATGCGGCTGTGTCTAGCGCTTCCGTAGCAGCCAGAACCATCCTATTGCTGGCAATCGCTGCAAAGGATGCTGTGTCTTGTGCTTCTGTCGCGGCTAAATATGTAACAACGTCGCCGGTAACGGCTGTAAATGCAACAACATCTTTAGCTTCAGTTAGCGCAAACGAAAGCGTAGACGATATTGAAGCGTTGAAAGCGGCGTTATCCAGAGCTTCTGTAGATGCTAGGTAAGCAGTCAATGCTCCGACGCCGGTGGAGGCAAGCGGAGCTACTGCTACTGGCGAAAATCCAAGCATCTATTCAGCCCTGTCTACTAGGATATGCCAAGTAAGGTTTTCAATTCATCCACGCTCAACCCCGCCGCCGCGAGTTTCTCTTGTGGCGTTAGTGGCGCTGGTTCTGGTGGTGGGACGTATGGGTTAGGCGTGTTGCCTTCAGCTACCCAAGCGAGATAGGCTTGATAGTCTGTGTTGGCTTCGTCGGCTGGTATCCAAGCACCGTCGGATCTAATAACCGCATTGTTATAGACGTTCGATCCATCAGCTAATTTTAGATAATCAAGTGTATATGAAAACACAATTATAACTCCGCGTTAAATCCAGCGTTTACAGCGCCAGCATTACCCGTAGTCCAGTTTGCCGCTGTGTTTTTCAATGGTATTTGATCTACTGTCGTTGTAGCTCCTGTAATATTAAAAGCGCCGACTGTTCCAGCACTTCCTCCAGATACAGAAAATGTTGCTCCGCTATCAATAGTTGGGGCGGATCGCATTGTAACAGGGAAAGATATACTGCCTCTATATGGAACATCTACAAAACCTAGAATACCAAACGCATAGTTAGCTACTTTGTAATAATACCTCTGACACTGCGCCAACTGCTCGGAGTAAATCTGCCGCTCATACGGAGTGGCGACTGAGCCGACTTCTAGTTGGACGCCTGTGATGTAAAAACTGTCGTCTGCGCCAGCGGTGCCTGTTGCGGTAAAATAAAACTGCATTCCAACCTGAGTTGTTCCGGCTGGAACAGAAACAACAAATGTATATCTTGTCCACGTTGTCGTCAGGCTAACGCTAGAGCCTGAGTTAGTTTGGTTTGTCCAAGAATTGCTTCTCATTGAAGAAACAGATTGATCGGTTCCTTGCCCAAAAAAAACATTAAAATTTAATGTATTGCCAGATGCAGAAAAATTCGCCCCAGCTTTTGCATAAAAAGACAAAGTAGCAGATTGGCCTGCCATATCATATGAATTTACAGTTTCAAAAGCTTGGGATAAGATAAGGTTTCCTGTATTTGTGACACCACTATTGCGCTGTAATTTACCACTATATTGCGCTATTGCAGTTGGAACACTTGTTGATTGAATAAATGTAGAACTAGTAACGCCTTCTGCCGCCCATCTATCTGCGGAAACATATGTAGGAGAAGCCGTTAAGTTACCAGAAGAACCCGTTCCCCTTTGCCAAACAGCCATATTACCATTAATAACGCGATTGCGCTTGAAGCTGCTGCCCATAACAAGCGTATTGCCAACGGTAGCGTTGCCAGAAGCATCTAGCGTGAGGTTAGCGGTTCCAGTGTTAGAAGCGTTATTAAGCGTCGTGACGCGGAGTGTGGACATCAGTTAGCCTCCAAAGCGGCTATGCGCGCTTCTAGTGCGTCGTTCTTTGCAGAGAGTTCTTGGATGGCTTTGACGAGGACGGGTATCAAATCCTGACGAACTGACTTATATGGCTCCTCGCCTTCTGGCGGCTCATCTTTCCATTCGTCAATTAAATCTGGGAATATTTGCTCAAACTCTTGAGCAATAAATCCTCTATCGTTTTTAATATCTTTTCCTTTGCCAGCTTTCCAATCAAACTTACGAGGTTTTAAAGAAAGAATGGCGTCAAGGCCAATATCTAAATCTCGAATATTCTCTTTTAGCCTCTGATCTGAAATGCCGCTAATAGTTGTCGTTGTGGCAGAAATAACGCCAGCATAAGTCACATAAAATCTGTATGCCCCCGCACCTGTAGAATATAAATTATATCCAGCGGTTCCGCTGCCAGTAGAGCCAGAGCCAGTTACAGTTATTCCGGGTTGTGTTGCGCTGTAAATTGACTTTATGCCTACGCCTGAACTATCTGAAGAACTCGTCGTCCCAACCAGCAGGTTTCCGCTGCTGTCTATTGTTGCTGAACTATCAGGAGCAGAAAGGTTTACAAAAAACTTTTTGCCTGTTGATCCTTGATCTGAACCAACCCAAAAGTTAGTTCCGTCTGCCGCTAAATATCCAAGTGCAGTGCCGCCTGTTTTTTTCAATCTTATAGCAGCGTCGCCGCCCGACTTTTCAATAGAAAGTCGCGCGTAAGCGCCTAATGAACTATCGCCAATCCCAACATTCTGACTACTATCAACCGTTACCGCAGTCGTTCCATTAGTAGCAATAGACACAGTGTTCGTGCCGTAGAACACGCCATTGCTTGATGATGTGCCACCGCGAACGGCTGGCGTCGTGTTAGAACCATCTACGCCAGAGATGCCTGTCGTGCCAGAAATTGTTACAGTCATTGTATAGCCTCAAGCTGTGCGTCAGTAGGCTTTTCAAATGTTGGATGTTCCCACTTGGCTATGTAATCGCCGCGTCCGTCGCTGTCGTTTTGGAGAACGATTGTTCCGCGTGAGCTAAAATCTTCTATGGTAAGATTAGGATAAATTATAATTATCTTTTGAAATAAATTCATTATGCCGCCCTCGCCATAAAGCCTTGAAAATATTGATTTGTTGAACCATTTGTTGATCCAGATCCTGCATTTTGAGTGTATAAATAAACTTCAAAATAGTCAGTCCCATTAGCATATACTTGAACACATACCGTAGATACTAATGTTGAGGTGGCAATTATATCTAAACCGCTTTTATAAACTGATCCGTTTTTGTATATAAATATTTGAATTTCTCCCCCCCTAGAGCCGTTTTGAACAAGCACACCTGATGTTAAGTAGTAATAACCGGCTACAGTTGGAGTAAACCTAGAAGTTGAAGTATCGTAACATGTGGCTGTATCATATTCTTTTGTTTGAAATAATATTTTGTTATATGAAGCAGCACTAAAACTTGGAGATACAGTGCTGTATGCACTAAAAGCAGGCCCATTACCCGCAACATTCGTTGATAGCATTGTCTGCGTAACAGTCCCGCTATCCGCAGACGTAATGATGTTGCCTGTCTTAGCTGGCAGCGTCAGCGTATCATTCGTAGTCGTGCCGGTTGTGGCTGATATTGTAACCGAGCCAGAGCCGGATGAGGGTTTAATTGTTAAGGGCATTATATCACTATCCAGTTGGAACCAGAGCTAATTTCCACTGTTATGCTGGAATTAATTGTAACAGGCCCAAACGTGCCTGCATTTGTTGAAGCAGGAACAGTGTAATTCGCCGTTATGGTTTGACCGTTATTCCAGAATATTTTGTCTGTAGAGCCGCCAGTTGCGCCAGCAGATATCCCCGTTAATTGAGAACCGTCTACAGCTGGCAGCTTTGCAGAGCCGTCTAACTGGACAAGATTGTTTGCACTTGTTCCAGCTGTTAGTGTCGCAGCCGAACCGAGCCCTAAATTCGTTCTAGCCGTTGCCGCCGTAACGTCTGAAAGATTGTTTGAGGCAAGCAAGACGCCGGAAAGACGGGTATTGCTCAACGTGCCAGAGGTAATGTTTGAGGCATTCGTCGTGTCAGTTGTCGCAGACGTGGCTAACCCAGTGACACCAGAAGCAGGCAAGCCGGTGCAGTTTGTCAAAGTGCCGCTTGACGGAGTTCCTAATGCGCCACTTGGTGCAACGTAATCCGTTCCAGCCGTAGCGTTAGCTAGAGCGCCGCCGCTATTTGCTTTTAATATTGCTGTGCCAGAAGGCGGGGCAAGATAATCAGTTCCAGCCGTCGCAGCTGTAAATGCAGATGTGCCGTTACCTTTTAAAACACCAGTTAGCGTTGTTGCGCCAGTGCCGCCATTACCTACCGGCAATGTGCCAGTGACGCCGGTTGTAAGAGGCAAGCCAGTGGCATTAGTCAAAGTGCCAGAGGATGGTGTGCCTAACGCGCCGCCTGGCGTGACAATATCAGCAGCTAATGCCGTTAAGAATACAGTTGCCGAGCCAGACAGATTTAACAGCGAACCAGTGCTAGACTGACCTAATACGCGGGTTAATGTGGTTCCTGCCGAGGTATAAACGCCGGTGCCATATTCCCAGGCGGTGCCGTCCTCAATCACATAGCTAACCGTATCACTATTAGCTATGCCAGCAGATGCAAACGACTGATAGCCAGAAGACGCAGAGCCAAGCGTAATAGTGCCAGTGCCAGTTGTGGCAGTGGTCATTTTAGCTCGGTTTAATAATTTCACCATAGCTTGGCGCTCTCTTCAATTAGCCGTGAGTAATTGTGCCGGACGTTAAAGAAACCGTCTGGCCGGTAGATACAGCCGTTGCATTGATGATGATGTCAGCGCCGCTCGTTCCAACCGTCAGACCAGAAACAATCACCGTTCCGGCGTTGTTACGGATTTCAGCAAGTGCAGCCGTTCCAGTTCCAGAAGCAGTCGCCGTTAATGGCGTTCCAGAAATTGTGAGAACAGAACCGGCGACAGTGCCAGGCGTTGATGACAGCGTGAACGTCGCCAAAACACCCGTCGCGCCTGAAAGCGCTGATGTGCCGATAACCAGCGTGCCAGCAGATGCAGTGCCGGTTGATGATGCAGCAACTTTAGACGCAATCAAGTCTGCGACTAACTGCATACGGTTGGTTTTAAGTGTAGCGTTATAAGTTACAGCCATTTCATTAATTCCTTAAAGCATGCCAACAATATTTGTGGCGGTTGTTCCCGTCGCGCGCACTTGTTTGACGCGAATATCTAGCTGCGTTCCGACAGGAACTGCCGTAAACGTCACTGTGTCTCCATTTTCAGTTACGACAGACACGTTTCCTGCGCCGCCAATATACAAGCGCGTAAAAACATTAGGTGCTGTGTCTGATGTCGTTACAGCTGCCGCAGTGTCAGGCACGCGGGCTGATAGTTGAGTTGCTGGCATTGTATTTTCCTTAAAAACTGCGGCGGGCCGCGACGAGTTTTGATTGAGGCCTTGTGGCTCTGTCTGCCTCAACCTCAATGTCTTTTAAGATTGTCTGATAAGCGCCATCCCAAACAGGAATACGCGCATCGTCTTTTAAATACGGAGCCGTATGAACAAGCGCGCCGTAAAGATATAAATCTGGATAGCGTGATAACGCCCAATTGGTTGTCGTCTGATTATTTAATGGATTAAGTCTGGCGTAATACCAAAGGTCTAATTGCTCTGGCGCTTCTTGACCTGGAGCAGGAATAATTCTCAGTCTATTACCAACAATTGTGTAATAGGTTTGGTTCCCAATAGGAGAATAATAAGGTGGAATAATTGGTAGAGGCGATTGGTCTGGGTTCCATCCTAATGATTGAACCGTCATTGATTGGTCAGGAGTAATGTATGTTAATGCATTAGCCGTATTTTGGTCCATCAGCTGATAGACAGATACGAAATCAAGCGGCATCGGGACATAATTATCAATCACACTTGCTTGAGCGCGATTAATCATAAATGGGTGTTTAACCCGCGCCATATCTCGTTGAATGCGTGCAGTTGCTAACGTGACAAAATCGGGAATAACAGCCGTCATATCCTGTCTATTCAAGGTATCGGCAATTTTATTGCATAAACCTTGGTAGTCAGCCGTAAATGTCGGGTTAGCAAAGACGGTCAAAGCGAAATATCCCTAGTGAGGAACGGTCGGCCTTCATTCATCAGCCACTGAAACAAGCGCTTCTTGTCTTGCCAGATGCCTTTTGCGACTAAATCAGATTGAATAAGCATTGGGATTGACGCGATTTTCACATCATCGCCAAGACGCTCATTCTTTGAGTGTTCCATTCTGCTGTCGTGAGCAGCTTTAAGAATGTGGTCAACATCTTGTGTGGCTTCGAGATGCATACCGCCTTCGTTATCAATAACGAGGCGCTGACGAACGCCATTTACTGGGTCGTAATCAAAATTAGGGTCGTCTAATTGACGGTATTTCTCAGCCATTGTTTAGCCCATAAAAAAAGGGCCGCTGTGAAGCGACCCTTCTGATTGTTGATGTATGTTACGCTTAGCTGTTCGTAATATTCGCTACGACCGCATGCGCGTAAGGCGAGTTGATTACCAGCGTGTATTCGCAGAGAAGCTGCGAACGCTTGCTGTCGCCTGTGCGTGCCAACTCAGTGCGCTGGAACGGACGCAGATACGCAACCTTCGCATAATCTGGGTCAACAAAGTATGCAAAGTTACCGTTACAGAATAGAGAAGGAACAATGTCTAACGCGCCGAAATCACTGCATTGATGTTTGGCTAAGGTCGTTACTCTTAACCCGTCTTACGACGCTCTATGTCACCATAGAGACCAGACTATCTCTTCACCCTGCGTTTGCAGGGGTCGGGCATTTCAAGCCACTTGGCTCTACGAGGCTCCCGCCTCTAGTCGTTACACCTTCCGTCTTGCGACGGCTTGGCTCGGTATTGTCTCAAATGCTTCGGTTGACACTTGAGAGGTTCACCGAATTAACCCGATTACAACTACCTATTACTAGGCAGCGACCCCAAAATTAAGGTAGACATCAGCCGAGCCAACAATGGTAGCCTGACCGTTTTTAACATCCGTATTAACGCGCGTCTGAGACAAGCCAGCGAAGCCAGAAACGCGGGTCTTATTGACCGGCGAAACAAGCATCATCTTAGGCTCACCGCCCTTTTGATACATATTGCGGATAGCGTCTTTTAGGTTTGTTTCCGTAAAAGCAGCTGAACCGCTCGTAAGCGTCCACGCAGTCGTTGGTGCTCCACTTACCGTAGAAGCGCCACCAGAATACGCAGGGCCGGTTACGGTGCCTACAACGATGCCGTTACCGGCAGGCGTCTGAGCAGTCGTTTTAATCCACGTTGGGAAACCAGCGAGTTTACGAGCCGTTGAAGCATCGCCAGCAACCGCCGCCTGATTTGACAGGAGGATGGTTTCCATGTCGCGCTTAAGCTCTTTGCCGTGTTTAGCAATGAGATAAGCCTCAATGGTTTTCATGCCAGCCGCATCTACAGCGCCAGACGTTCCAGAGACGTTTAACGTCTTCGTAGAAATCTGCGTGTAGTTGCCGCAACGTGAAGGAGCAGCAAACGTAGTATCAGTAGCGTCTGCGCCTTCGATAGCCGCATTCGAGCCGTTAGCATCGGCAAGAATATCGGTCTGCCATTCGTGGTAGGTATTGTCCGCAGATGTGCGGCCAACATTGTTCATAAAAGCCGTTTTAGTTGGGCTGATATTGTAGATAATCAGTTTTGTTATCGTTAGCTTGTTTATAGCTAACTTCTACATGTTTCCATGTAGCTCAGACTATATCATCCCTTTTATCGGGCGGGGCGCTCGTGGACAGATTATTCTTTCGTCACTGTCTAGTCGTTGAACCTTCCGCATCCCTAGCTCTTGCGAGTTACATATGCGACTTGGCTGCTGATTGGCTTCGGCTTACCCGGTCAGCTTTTCCAGCAATTCACCCCGTTTTCTAGTGATGTTCCTTAAAATGACACCTGTTACACAACGCTATGCCGTTTTTTACATCGTATCTTTTTTTTGGATTATTTGAAAAAGACTTGATGTGATGAGCGTGCAGTAAAACCCTGCCACCACAACATTCGCAAACATATCCTTGCTCAATACCGCATTTGGAACATTTAAAATTGTGTTTCTCAAGCACAGCTAATTTCCAAATTCTGTATTCTTTCCTAGACCTAGCACGTAGATTTTCGGAAGATACGCCGCCTTTCCAATTTGGGTTTTTAGGCCCAGGTCGGTGAGGCAACGCAGCAGTTATATTTGCTTGGTGCTCTGGTGTTCTCTTGTATTCTTTCAGCCTGTCAGACCGGCTTATCCCGCCAATGCCATGCTGTTTTAAACGCATGAATATGACAGTCTCACCAACTCCATAATGAGCGGCAATTTTTGCCATAGACATTGTTTTATACAAGCGCTCTAACTCAACCTTTGGAGGGTTAAAGCTTTTTTTAGGGCCAGCAGCATGCTTGCCAACATCACCAGCTTTTATGCCGAAAGCTCTTAGTCGGTGATATACCGCGCCAGGAGTAACTTCATATTGAGCCGCAATCGCGGTAGCTGGTAATTTTGCATATAATTTCCAGAGTTTATCTCGGGAAATACTCATCCATTCGTCTAGCATTGCGATTTGCCATAGTCCGAAACAACACGAGGACTATTATAAGACAATTCGCCTATATATTGTCAATCCTCTAAATCTTCGCGAATAGACGAAGAGTAGTCATAACGTGTTACCGTAGCCATTAACTTGGTTCCTATTACAAGAGTGCTTTGATGGCCGCAGCTGCATCTTCAACGCGGCCAGATGAAGCGAGACGTTTGCGCGCTTCAAAAGCATCCCGATTTTTTCTTGTCTGAGGCTGGGCAGGGGCTGGAGAAGGTTTCAAAGCCTTTTCAAGCGGCGGTGCATTAGGGCGAGGCCTACTCTTTGATTGCAGTTCTCTCCACTGTCTTGCGTCATTAGCCATCGCAACAAGGCGTGCATCATAAGCCTGGTTAATCTCCTCATCGGAGAAGCCCCTAGTCTTTAGATAATCACGAACCTTGGGACGGTCGCGCTCAAAAACCTTTTCGTCTTTCCACTCGGGGATAAGCTCGGGCAGTTTCGCAGCATTCTCTGCCAAATAGGCTTGGAGTTGCTTCGTCTGTTTCCCTTTGCTCTCTTCTTGCTGGCGTTGCATTTCTGAAATGCCCGCCTGCATGTCACCCATCGCCTGCTCGTATGCTTCCTTCTGACGAAGATAGGCTGAAGGATTAATATCAATTAGCGAAGGGTCAGGAGGTTGCGGCAAAGTTGCCTGCATTCTCTGAACCATAACCGGCAAAAGCTGAGAATAAACTTTCTCTGCTTCTTCCGCTTTCTGGACTGTCTCCGCGAATTGCTTTCTTTCAGCAGCGAGTGCTTGAGTTTTACGCGTGTAATCGGCTTGCAAGAGAACGCTCTTTTGCAACTCTTCCGGCGTAAAATCGACTTTCTTGCCCTCTAATTCGAGGGTGATAATCGGCTTAGCGGTGTTGTCGCTTTCAGCTTCTTCGTCTTGCGCGTCGGGTGAGGCTTCTTCTGCGTCACTGTCTTCCTCAGAAGGCGGTGCCGTCTCTACAGAATTATCCTCGATTTCGGCTTCTTCAGCTTGCGCTGGTTCAGCCTCTGATGCTGCCTCTTGTTCTGGGGCTTCTTGCTTTCTTGTCGGCTTCTTGCCGGAAAGAAGAGCCTCAATTTTGGACGCAGCTTCCTCTACGGTGCCAGTGCTTTCGCTTGCTGATACCGTCTGAGTTTCTTCAGACATTTATTTACCTGGGGTTGCTCAACGAGCAGGCGTGCTTTGTGAGCGGGTAAGTCTGTCCCGCGCCTCCGCTTGTGCCTTCGTGAGTTTCATGTTCTCGATGATGGCTGTGAGCCGCATCTTGAACACTCGAGCACCCCTCACGAGGCCGTAAGCCTCCTCCCTATCTGAGGGTGTTTTGAATACGCCGTTAGCCCACATCTCAATCGTTTGGGCTTCTAATTCGTCCATCGCTATTTTGAATGCATCGGACGTAAGAATGTTATCCGCTTGACGAGCAAGACGGTGAATATCTTCTTCCATTGAAACTCTTTATTGTGGAACTGATGTTCCTGGCGCTTGCATCTGTTGAGGTTGCTGCGGAGGTTGTTGCTGCGAACCTTGCGAAGCCTGCATGCCGATTTGTGATAAAACCTGTGCCGAAGCCATTTTCTCATTATCAATCAGTGCTTGTGCTAATGACTGAATGTCTGGACGAGGCTTGCGCGTCATTTCAATGATTGCCGCCCAATCAACTGGCTGGCCACCCTTAGAAGCAATCTCTGCTGCTTTAAGAATGATATTGCTTTCCAGTTCATCGCGCTTAAGGTCAGCGTCTAATTGCAACTGAGCGCGGTCAATAGCGAGTGACTGTAGTTTGGCATATGTCTCGGCCTGCGCCTTTGCCATCTCAACTTCAGCCAGCAATTCGTTAGGGTCTTTTTTCTGCGATGCTGCAGCCGCTTGAGCTTGAGCAAGTTGCTGTTCTTGCTCTGGGCTAATCGGAGAAAAGAAACTATCTGGATTTTTATATCCAGCATGACGCACAATCTGGCTAAGCGTATTCTGATATTGGCTCAACTTAACGAGGGGGTTATTTATTCCCATCGTCTGTATAATCTGCTCTTGTTTTTGTGCGACGGTCGTTAAGAACGCCATCTGCTGAGCATCATCACCGCGACCCAGTGCAACTGATACGGTGCAGTCCATATCAGCGTCCCAGGTGGTGGGGTCTACTGGCACCCACTCGCCACGCAAGCGGATAAGTAACGGCTTATCTTGGTGTTGAGTGATTAGCTTCAACAAACCAGTGAACAGCTGACGCATGCCATTTTCTGCAAACGTGCGTGCAATAAGCTCGGTGCGTTCTTGTGCTGCCGAAATTTGGGCTGTGACAGCTGCTCTTGTGGTAGATTGCAATAACTCTGCATCTAATCCTTGGCTAGCCGGTGTAACACCTGTGCGCTGAGCCTTAATCTCATCTAGATAGCCTAGAATAGGCATAGCAGACTGTCCTACAAACGGAGTGGACAAGTCTTGAACCGCACCCATCTGGCGCATACGAATAATTGCGCCGACTTCTTTATTCAATACATCGTCAATATTAGCCTGACCCTCTACAACAGCTGTGCGAGGGAAGATTGACTGTGCAAGGCTATCCAACGTAGCGCGTAAAACATGCGACTTAATGCGTTGCAAGTCCATCGTAACGTCTGCAACCGAATGACCAAACAAAGCATGCGGCTCTGGGTCTGGGCAGAATATCGCAAATGGAGCGTGGTCAACAATTTCATCTTTTAAGACGAAACAATCCCGACCAATGGCATGAATACAACGTAATTCAGCAATTCCGTCGCCGTCCTTATCTATTCGCATGTAAATCTTCATAAACTTTACACGGCGAAGCGTCGGGTCGTCATTATCTGTTGGAAAATAAGTTCCGCGATTTCTTTCGAAATCTTCCATCTGGGCTATCCAGAGATTATCCTCTCCAGGTGAGCCGTGTTCTAGGATATCTTCTTCATTATAACCCATCTCAATTAGCTCTGAGACGGTTACAAGGTCACGGTATCCAACTAGGTCAAAGAATTTATCCGTATCTCTTGCTCGGCGGTCGCAGATAAAGCACTCAGGAGGAAGCGCACGAACGCGGTATTTCCTCTGCTGGTCAACTATGCGGATGCAAACCTTATAAGTCTGGGGGAAACCCTCAACCATAGGCTCGGGGTCAACATAGACAAATTCAGCCGATGGATTTTGCTGCTGAAAGAGTAATATCTCTTCCTGCAATAACCCTGAGAAATGCTTTTCAATTACTCGGTCGTCGCTTTCAGCCCACCAAGTAACGACACCGACCTTTTTCAACAACGCATCTTTAAACGCGCTATGGAGGATTTGAAATCCTGGGTTCATGTCGTTGAATACGAAATTAATCGCATCCGAGGCTTGCTCGGCAACCTTAACGTCTTCAGCCGTTCGAGGCATATATTCAACAATACGCTGGCCAGATGTGAATATACGCATCAAGCTCGGCATAATAGATTGAATAGTGTCCCGAACCTCCGACAATACAACCTGAGATCGGCCAGCTTCCTCGTCCCCAAAGGGAGCCGCACGATAATACTCAGCTGCTTGCACTCGAGCAGGGGTAATTAGCGTATCAATATAAGTCTCTGCCGCCTGGACAGCGATACCAATCCGATTTTGAAACTCAGTCTCATCAAGTGGATTTAGCTTCTGGCGAACATCTGAATTTCCTGGCCCGTAAGAATTATTATTCTCTTCATCGCTATCATCTTCGACGCCATTATCCTCAGAGATGTCCTCATCTCCCGTAGGCATATCAGCTGTCTCTAGATATGATGATGCATTCGCATCCATCGGTGATGGAGTGCGTCTGCGACGACGACGAGCCATTATTATTCCTTCAGCAAATTGCTACACGGCGCTGAATGGCCTTACCAGGCACCCACTTCAACGCTCTACCGCCAACTAGCGCTGCTTGGCCGGCGAATGTTAAACACAAAGCATCCGCAATATCCGGTGAGCGCATGCCGCGCTTCTTCATCTCGGATTTGCCTTCAACTTTAATCTTGCCATTTGATGTGAATGAATATGTCGGGCCGATTAATTCAGCCCTTAAATCATCATCCCTCGGCAATCGAACAGCCCTGGTCTCAAGCCATTCTTTAGCCGACAACCATAATTCATCACGTAACCGAGCAGCGCTCTGGTTCATCGCAACGCTTTCCGAGACATTCACATCACGGATGTTAAAACCAAGCTCGCGGAGCCTATCAGCCACCCCGCCACCGAGACCTATACTATCAACACAGATTTCTTCGGGATGATCTATGCCAGCTTCATGAACAATTCGGCCAACCGTTCCCATTAAGTCTTCACCAGACCAGTGCTTGAAACTGAGAACGATATTACCCTGCCTCTTACAAATCACAGTTCTGTCAGAGCCGAACCTGGCAACGTCAACGCCATACACAATCGACGTTTGAGGGTCAGAAACAACATCCCGCGTCATTGCCGCATCAACTAGCTCGGCAGGGATTAGACTATCATCGTCTTTAAGCGCAAACTCACCAAGGACACGAACACGATAAGCATTCGAGTTCTCGCCATACGTCGCCGCAATCTGGTTTACGAAGTCTTGGCTAACAAGGCGATTATCCATGCAACTAACATGCATGGTTTTCCAATCACCCTTCAGCTGATGATGAGTTTTGAAAAATAGCCCCGTATTCCTGGTCGGGTTTCCAATTAAAATGGTCGTCGCGGAATGCCCAGACATCGAGCCGGCGGCACTCTCGAAAACTGCCTCGGGTATAGCGGAGGCCTCGTCGCAGATAAGCAAAACATTCTCGGAGTGGACACCAGCGAGTGCTTCTGGCCGCTCGGCAGAACTCGTCCTAGCAGAAATAAAGCTACTTTCTGGCGCACCAACTTGAACAATTCGATCACTGAATATCTCAATCGTATCTCGCAAAGGCTTAGGCAGCTTCTGCGCCCAATGCTTTACTTCACTAAACAAAGCATCAAACAACTGCCCAGCCGTCGGTGCAGTGCAAACAGCCTTCTGAGGCATGCGAGTAAACATGTGCCAGAGAAGCGCCCAGGCACAGGCAGTAGACTTGCCAACACCGTGACCAGCTCTCACAGATATGCGCCGTTCACCCTTAGCAATCGACGCTAAAAACTCACGCTGCCAGGGTAATGGATCAGCGCCAAGAACCTCAGTGACAAACAAAACCGGCTCATCACGATACGCCGCTACAAACTCAGCGTAAATGGTTGAGAGGTCTTGCATTTTTTTATATTTTTTCCAGAGCTTTGCTAATCAATTCTATAATGCTAGGTTCCATGTAAAATGGAGCAGGAAATGAGGAATTTTATTATTTTTTTATTTGCCGCCAATGTCTTATCAGCCTGTGCCGCCCAGCAAGCAGCTAATAGCATTATGACCGATTGCGCCGATAAAGCCGGTGGAACAAACGCAGCATGCGCTAAAAACCATCCAAGCTTTGCTAAACTGCCACAGGCCGATCAAAGAGCCATCACTTACCGCATCATGCTCAACGAGCAAGTTGCATCTAAGCAAATCACACAGGCTCAATCAGATTACCTAATGCAAGAATACCAAGCCAAAATAAGTAACGAGGCCAAAGCTATAAACAACGCTAATGCTCAAGCATCCAGTAACGCCATGATGAACACAGGCGCTGCGCTCATGATGATGGATGCCGCTAATAAGCCGAGGCAAACGAATACAAGCTGCAATTCGTTTATGAACACGGTCAATTGTAGGAGTTATTAATTTTTATATTTTTTTAGCGAGAGAGGGGGTGTGTTTATACACCCGCCCCTCGGGGTGGTCGCCCATAGGGGGGGTCTCAAGCACCGGAAAGCCCTGGAAAAGCGCATTTTCCTAGGAGTATCGGTGGACTGTTTTGTAAGCTATTGATTTATATAGCTAAGCATTCCCTTATCTAGGGAGATCCTTATTTGGTGTGATGTCTACTACCTGATGCTCAAGCTGTTTGGCTTGCTTTGCGCGAGCTGTAAGTTCCATCAACACATTCGCTGCAGTTTGCCCTATATCAGCCGTTACTTCGACGCTGGTGCGCTCTCCGTATTGTTTGGGTGCTAACCTAGCCGCAGTCCACTTGAGGCCATCCAGCGCCAATCTTGCGCGATCTACCTCATACTCACCAGCCAACACTTCAAACACTAGATCTGAGATGAAGTCGCCATACGTCAGGCCGCGTTCTTCCGTCGCGTGCGCGTATTGTTCCGTGAAGCCAGGTTGCTTTTTCTTCCACTCAAAAACCGTCGAGCTATCTGGCATATCATCATCTTCGCAAACTGATCTCAGCGATCGTCCCATCGCTATCCGTCTGCAGAACTCTTTGGCTAGATCCTCTGTGTAGATTGGTGGTCTACCTGTTATCTTTCTTTCTGGCTTACTGGCTATCTTGGCAGCTATGTTTGTTATCTCTTGGGGTGTTCCCTTACTGGCAGACTTGCCCGAAGCCGCCTTACTAGCCTTTGGCTTAGCGGTAGATTTATTCGGGCCGGAAAAATTCTCAGTCGTCATCAGTGTAGCGTCACCCGCTCGATTTCTAATCCCAGGATCTCACCGATCAACCAGGCTGTGACCTCTTCTATCGCCTCTGGTAAGCTGCAGTCTTTTTGCGCCATGACATACTCGATAATCTCTTGGCCTTCATCTCTGATACGCTCAAGATCTTCGGTGTTCATATTGGCCTTAGCGCAAAATAAAAACCCGCCAGCATTTCTGCCAACGGGTTCTCGAAGCAAAGAGGTAGTCGTCGCGCATGCTCCGCGACATACCAAATACAACTCAAGTCGCTGACACTTGCAATAGGGTCGTTTAAATAACTTACCGCTGGCGACCGCCGACAGTCTGAGCGCTAAAGCTCTCCCCATTGTTCCCGTAAAAATAGGTCGTGTTACCAGCTGGCAGAGCTGTGCCTACATTGTTGCCCTGAGCATCGTAGTAAAACGTGGCATTGCCGGCAGACATCGCAGTGCCAATGTTCTGGCCGTTGTTGCCGTAAAAGTAGGTCGTCTCAGCCTGAGCTGGCAAAGCAACCAGTGCCAACAAAGTAACAAGTTTAAGCATCTGCCTCTCCCTCAACGTCTAATCTGATTTATAGAATTTCGTTTCATAGCTCACTATGTTTTTATACCAAATGCCAAACCATATTTGGATCATTTGTAAGCTTTGTGGGTCATATTTGATACTTTTGTATCACGAACATGGCATTTTGCCGTATGTTAAATGCGACATAATCCAAGTTTATGCTGGATTTGTAATATTTCCCGCTCAGTAAAGATATTACTTTTATGGGCTAGTTTCGCCTCTGTTATTCCCGATAGGGACATATGCGGAGATTAGTTGCTCTATTCACCGCATTCGCCTAATGCCTTACGAGCTTGTATCAAATGGTTGTTCCAAACGCTGGTATATTCTTCTGCGTTTATGTCTGTATCTGGAACAAACGGCTTTAACGCTTCCTCTAGTTCAGCGATGCGTTCGTTTAATCCAGCGCACATATTACTAATCTGCGTAATCACGCCAGTAGTTTCTTCTAATGGACGCCAGCAAGTATTATCAGGCCAATGTCTTGAGAGACTTTCGGCAAGTATTGTTGCCTCTCTTAAAGCGTCTGCTTCTTGCCTCTCTAGCTCCTCAATCCGCTCATTAGCCTTTTCTATGTCAGCCAAATATTCCAAAGCCAGTTCCTTTTGCTGCTCCCATAGTTCATTCGCGCACTTTAGTTCGCGCTGTAAAAGCTCAATAGCGTCGGCGGCTTCATCACAAGAACTCTCAGGCCAATCTGTGTCGCAACAGCATTCGCTGGCTGACTTAGCGGCGCAAGTGCAGTTTAACTTTTTGCCACGCAATCGCTTTACAAGGTCTGAATAGTCAGTCACCCTTTAACTCCTTAATGCGTTTGGCTATAAACTCGCCGGTGTATGTGTAGCAAGGATCTTGTGCGATCCTAGCAGCTTCTTCCAAACCAGCCTTGTATCCGTTTTGATATAAATCACCTTGCGCCTCTATAGCGGCATTCAGCGCTTTGCTGATCTGCTTAGCAATCTCGGTCGATAGGTTCACCTGGTAGCCAAACCATGCGTCTACCGCTTCCTGTAATGCCTCTGGCTTCCAATTAATCATTTTCACCTCGTATGGCTGCTGCTATGGCTTCGCGCCGATCTTTGATCTGCTGTTTCTTCACGATGTATGGGTTGTAAATCGGCCAGTTCTCAACAATCTTTGCGCAACGTTCTCGCTCAGCTCGTCGGGTAGCCTCAATCAAGCTTTCAATCTCATTCATGAACTCTTGAACTTCGTTCATAGCCGTCTCCGATTGCTGCCGACCGCAATCATGCCAGAATGCTTGATCAGCTCTTCCAAAGCCTCAATCAATCTGCCTTTGATATAAATGTGGCCTCTCGTTCCATCTGCATGGCAACCAGACCAAGATTTAGCTGTTTCGATTAATCCTTTACCCTCGCCACATACAGCCACAAGGACGCTAAAACCTTGCTTGCCTATACCAGGGTAGCGCGCAACTGAATTGAGCCACTGGAAAGCCTCCTGAACGCGTTCTGAAAGTGGTTCAGCAAGCCGACCTCCATCTACACGCTCTTTGGTGTAATCAATTGCTTTGCTGGCACCCAAAACGCTCATCTCGTATTTAGCTCTGAATAGCTCAGCGGCTCTGCGTTGGTCGTCGGTAATCACACCTGTGTTGTATAACTGCGAAATTGCATGCTCACGCACGTTTTTAATCACGCGGAGTTTTGCACCTGGCTCGTATGGATCATCAACATCAGCTGGTGACAGCAATGCTTGCGGATATTGCTGAGCGAGGGTGACGGGCTTTTTGCGTCTCATTCTGCGGCCTGATATTCAAAATCGCTCGGAAACATTTCCGCTAGCCTGGTGGTTAAACGATCAGACATCTGGATAGCCTCTCGTTCAGCATTCAGTTTGCTGAGCCGCTTTTCCTCTAGCCATTTGATAGCTGCACGCTTGTCAGCTTCAGCTTCTCTAACGTCTCGAGTTGTAGATTTTAGCCCACCAGGACAGCCCTTGCGGAAAGACTGATACATCTCGTCCATCCGTAAACGTGATGCAGCTTTTTGCTCTGGTGAAACATAGGCCTGAGTTTGTGCCCGCTTAGACACAACTGGATTTTTCTCATCAAAGCTATCGCTTGCTTGCCAGCCTGGTTCGAAAGCATCCGGCGTATTAGCTGGAACAGTTAATCTGCCGCGTCTGTTTGCAAAGCTGTCTGGCTTGGCGTGCGGATGGCCGATGTGTTGGTAGTATTCCATCCACCTCGACCATTCGGGTGTATTGGCCTCAATGATCGGATGGCTACCGTCTTGCCGACCAGATCGTGAGCAATAAGCTCGAGCTTTTGCCTCATAGCTTTTTGCATCAGAAAATGGATTATCGTCTAAAGGAAACGACTTTTTGAGGCCGATTTTCATATTTGCCTTCCATGATCTTCGTAAAATTGCTTAACGCGAAACACCAATCGAAATCACAGCGCCAGCTGCTTTCATTGCCGCGAAGAAATGGAGATCCACGGATTTTGGCAAAGAACTCGGAGAAGCCTGCAGCCGGATTTTCGAAATCAAAATCCTCGACTAGCTCCTTGGCTCGGCGGGTAATGGCCACCTTGCGAGCATCAGTCAGCTTAGCAACAGTTGCTAGGCCAAGGCTGGTAGCTAACTCGTTCCAGGCTTCTGCAGTTGTCCTGAGTAGCTGATCATCAAATCGTTTTGATGGGCTGACGACGGCGCAGCCGTCAGGAGCTTTTGACGTAGAAGTAATATTTATATCTTCGTTAGAAGATATATCTGATTGTGGTTGTGATTGCTTAAGCATTGCTTGAGCATTGCTAGTAGCATTGCTTGAGCATTGCTTGGCCAAACCACCCTTTCGACCAGCTGATGCGCGGCGTTCATAAGCATCATTGGCGTCAGCAATCTCTCTATCAATTCGGTTATGCTTCCAGCCATCTTCAAAAAAATCAGCTATGGTATTCCGTATCTCGGCCCATTCTTCTGTCGTAGCGCCAACAATTCGAGCTAACTTTTTATCATCATCTGGCAATCCACCATTGCGCCAATACTCCATGATAAGGAGCATATAGGCACCATGCTCAGCGAGACTTAACCTCCTGGTGTCGGCCAAATAATCGGCAACATAAAATGGCATCCAAGCTCGGCTCATTGCGTGACCTCGCGGAGCCGTCTTTTGCTGTAAGCTATTATCTGATGCTCGACGCAGTATGGCTTGCCAGGCATACGGTCAGCGCAACAGAACTGATGTGTTCCCTCGATCTCAAAACATGCCCAGCGGCAGTGGTGAGGCTCGAGATCTAATAACTCTCGAGGCTGTCCATATGGCGTTATCGCAGCCTCTGGCATCTCAAACAGCGGATAAATTAACGTCTCTTCCGGTGGTCGATTGCGTGGTTTTTTTACCTTGATTGGCTTGTCAATCTTGTGATCATTAGCCGGTTGCTTGTATGAAAACTCACGGCCAAAGCTGATGTTTAATCTATGAGCTCGACCTAGAATTGCGTTTCTGGATCGACCCAAAATATCGGCAGCAATCCTAGCCGGCTGACCAGATCCACTGATCTCACGCAATACCTTATCATCTTCTTGCGTCCAAGGTTTAACGTAATGCATCCTTATTCCCCCACGCATAAAGCTGCAGGAGAACTGCTGTAAGAATGATATGGAGTTTGCGACGTATATGCTTTAGGCCAATATTCGCTGTCGATCTTTAGCTCAGTAAAACGTGGGCTATGACCAGCGCGCTTAAGATCCAATAAATGCAAAATGCTGGCTCGGATCGGGCATTGCTCAGCCGTCTCGTTAAATGGCTTTTGATCCCGTCGCATCTCGAGAGTTGCTAAAACAAGATCATCAAACTCTGGACGCTTTTCGAAATAATTCTTATCGACAAGCTTTAACCAACAAGCCTGGACCATTGATCCGGTGCAGCGTGTATTAAATTGCACAGTAATTCGTGCAGCAATTTTAGCGTGGCTCAACCCTTCGAGCTTGCCAGCTGCTAATGCTTCAATTGATGCCGGCGTCCATTTAAATCGTTTAAAATTCCAAGCCATCACTTAACCTCCCGCGTCGAAATCACCCAAACAGACATCGTGTCGCCAGCGCCACGCCAAACCTCGAGGCGTTGCATCAAACGATCGTTCTCAATGACTTTGTGGCTCTGCAGGAGATCGCTCACGCATTTAACGGAGTTATCGAGATCCATCCTGCAGTTGACGGGTAGCGAGATCCTTAAACCGTAATGGCCTTCAACTGATCCTGGTTCTTGCTCTTCTAGGATCTTTCCGGCGCCCACGATCCAATCTCTATATTTCTCTGACTTGATGTTTATTGCGTGCTTTGAACCTGGCCGAACTATTGCGCGATACAATGCATTCACCGAGATCGGTGGCGGCAGATCGAGCATAACGACTTGAGTTGGTTTGCGAGTGTAATGCGTCATTTCAACACCTCGGCAAGAGGTATCAGAACAACTTCAGATTTACCGCCGTCGCCTGACTTGGCGCGCTTGTTACCAATGTCATGAAAATGCCGAGCTAGTTTTTTAAAACGCTCAATAGGAAACATGAGATAGCAAAGCGTCTCATTGTCTCGGCGTAATTCGTGAACCCAATAATCTGCTTGAGTTGCGGCAATACCGGATGGCTCACCATTAAACTTGTATTCAATGCAAATGTTGCCGGTTTGCTCCCACTGCCAAGTCTCGGTCTTTAACTCGATCTTCTCGATCTTTTTGACAGAGAATATCTCGGCAAGCCTTTTCTCAGCTTGCAATGCTTGAGAAAGCTGGATGTCAAACTTCTTGTCATTGTTAAATAAAAAAGGCGGCTCGGAACTCTGGCTCAACGAGCCGCCAGTAACCGCGCCCTTGGGAGCTGGGTGGCGCGGATCGTTATTCATTGTGTCGCTTCCGAGCGACGCTCTGACTTTTTACGAGCAAACGACCAAAGAGAAGCGTCTGCAGTCATGCCTCGAGCAAGCAGCTCTTGCTGAATTTTTGGGAAGGTATGAGCCGGAAAACGGTTGCGAACACGCCAAACGCTGACAGCTGCGCTGCCAACATGAAGAAGCTCAATTAATGGTTTTGTCCCGCCTAGGGCATCAATGACTTCAGCGGATGATTTTAGTGACGTAAGCATTTTCCGAAGCTATCGAAAATTTTTCGATGCGTCAATATGTGTCGAATTATTTTCGATCTTAACTAAGGAAAAAGTTTTCGGTCGATCTAAAATTTTTTGTTGATATTTTGCTTTTAACTATTTATTAACCATTGACAGGCGGTGCAATGTTATGAGTGACCCCTACTTGAAGGCGGTTGGCAGGCGTTTAGCCCTTCTTCGTGGTGTTTTGGGTATCGAAAACCAGGTCGAAATGGGCAAATGTTTGAAGATCGACCACAAGCGTTATCATGTTTGGGAAGCTGGAAGAGGTCTTATTCCGGTTCCGCAAGCTAGCGAAATAAGACGACTAACAGGCGCGTCCTTAGATTACATTTATCTAGGAGATATGGCCGCTTTACCTCAAAGCCTTGTAAAGCAGTTAGTTGCATCCGAAGAACAAAATTAGCTCTGTATTTCGTTTTGTTTGGCTCCATAAAGCCATTGAGTGATCAGCTCTCCAATGATTGCGTGCAATCTAATGGCGTCGTTGACATCTTCTGGGAATTGGGAAGCTAAATTCAATGCCATAAACCTCAAATCTTGATCAGTCATATTATAAATCCATGCTTTTACAGTTTTGATGTTCCATATTCGTTCTCTTGTCTGTCACGGTCAAGTGGGCCGCTTATAATATTTTTAGTCGAAAATATTTCGAACTGACTATTGCTAATCGAAAATATTTCGATATACTTCTTGTCATACCAGGCAGGAGGTTGTCATGTCGGAACTACAGATAGCGTGCGCTTTGTTCGCCGCTCCTAGCGTTGTCGTCGGCGCAGTTTTCGTTGTTGGCTCATACGTTTTTGGAGGTCAGCAATGATCGACAAATTGCCAGGGGTTAAACTGATCCCTTTGAATGAAATTCCCGATGATGCGCTGTTAGACATTATTGAAAAAATAAACATCCCCGCTTCAATTTTAGATCTCATTCTTGAAGCTGGAAAAAGAAACATTTTGCATCCTAAAGTTAATGGGGTGCACTAATGAAAAGCGGCACCATCGCATTTCACGCAGAAGGCGACATCCATCTTTCGGTTCAGCGTGGAGATGTCTCCACCTGGATCGAAGTTAGAGATCGCAAGACGATCATCTCTGATCTTTCTATCCACATCCCAGCGCGGTCATACGCTCGCGCTCTCGAGGCTGTCGAAGCGTTTAACAACGTGATGTCAGGATATGGGAGGCCAGCTGATGCTAACTGAACAGCAAAAGGCTTTCCGCAAGCAAGGTCTGGGTGGATCAGACGCTAACACCATCATGTCTGGTGACGCAGAGAAAATCCTGCGCCTTTGGAAAGAAAAGCGCGGTGAAATCGAGCCGGAAGATCTGTCACGCGTTCTGCCGGTTCGTATGGGTTCTTTCACCGAGGCTCTCAACGTCACCTGGTTCGAGGAAGAAACAGGAAAAACTGTAACGCGCCAGGGCGATCAACAGATCAGCGCTGAGTTTTCTTTTATGCTTTGCACATTAGACGGCGAAATAGAAAATATAGCTGTCTTTGAAGCCAAGCATGTATCAGCGTTCCAAACAGAGGAAGCTATACTTGAGCGCTACTTTCCACAGCTACAACACAACATGCGTGTCTGCGGCCATCAGAAAGCGTTTCTGAGCGTATTTTTTGGCACTCAGAAATGGAAGGTATTTGAGGTCGATGCTGACCCAATTTACCAGGATCAATTAATAGCCGCCGAACGTCATTTTTGGGAATGCGTGCAATCTGGTGAGGAGCCAATTGCTGTTCATGTTCCGGCGCCCATAGAAGCTGTGCGCAAGGTCGATATGTCCGGAAATAATTCTTGGGCAGATGCTGCCGGCGATTGGCACATGCATTACGGCCCCGCAAAAGCATTCGATGCAGCAACAAAACGCATCAAAGAACTTGTTGAGCCAGATGTCCAAGAAGCATTTGGCCACGGCATTAAAGCATCCAGGTCTAAGACCGGCGCAATAACAATCCGTAAGGAAAAATCATGAAAACGTCAGAACAAACAAACGAGATATCATTGGATCTCGCTAAAGCGCAGGGTGTTTTGTCTAATCCAACTAAGGATGGAAACAACCCGCATTTCAAATCCAAATACGCCACTCTCGATACAGGCTTAAACATCGTGCGTGAGTGCTTATCAAAGCACAATATTGCAGTCGTCCAAGCTACTAGGGTCGAGGGCAATATACTGATGCTGGATACGCGTTTAACGCATAAATCCGGCCAGTGGATTGAGGCTGAGTATCCGGTGTGTGCCTTCCCAGCTAAGCAGCAAGATATGGGATCAGCGCTTACTTATAGCCGTCGCTATAGCATGTTTAGCCTGGTCGGTATTGCCGGCGAAGAAGATGATGACGGAAACGCAGCTGTGTCTGCAGTATCTGCGCCAAAGCGACCAGCAAAAGCAGAAATGTTCGATACTCAAAAGTCGATTAAAGAACGCGATCGCTTAATGGGTTTGCTGTCTCTATGCCTTTCGACAAAGCAGCTTGGTGAATGGTCCGTAGAAAATTCAATTACGCTTAGCTGCCTGCAGCCAGCAGATCGTGAAGCAATGAAAGAAGCATACGTTGATCAACAAACTTTAATCAAAGGTAAGGATGCAGCATGAGTGACTTTGATAAACGCAACACATTCACATTGAATAGAAACGATCGCAAGACCGAGGATTGGCACGCTGATTGGCGTGGCACATTAATCGACGAAGATGGCAATGAATTTTACCTAGATGCCAAGCTTCGACAAGGCAAAAACGGTGAGTTTTTATCTGGCAAGGTAAAACGTAAAGGCGAAGCTGCGCCGGCAAAACAAGTCAGCTCACATTTGGATGATAATGTCCCTTTTTAATGAAGAGGGCTAAGCCCCTCTTTATTCCTAAACGAAAGTTTCATTGGGGTGACTGATGGCAGACGAGACTATTAGTTTTCGCTGGAAAGAAGCTGCAAAAGAATGGGTTCAGCTGAATGCTGTGGCCGATCTTTTAGAAGAATGTAAGTCGGCAACGCTCAGCGAGATGATGCAGAAATATGTATCAAATGGCGATACGTCAGTAAGCAAAGCAGAGATGCTCGCTAAGAGCAGTGAGGAATGGCAAACATATATCAAAGGAATGGTTGCCGCTCGTAAAGATGCAAACATAGCTAAAGTTAAATCAGATTGGCTGCGTATGCGTCACAGTGAACAAATGAGTGAAGAGGCAAACAATCGTGCGGAGATGAAGCTATGAGAGAAGTATTGATGATTACTTCTGGATCATACCAGGACGGTTATGGAGAAAGTGGCCAGGCGCTTTACGCTTTGTGCGACGACAGTTCAATGTGGGTTTTGGATGTATCAAATGATGATGCTGAATGGTTACGCATTAAGGATATCCCGCAAGACTGATGGCTAGAAAAGAATTTAGCAAAGCAGTGAAAGTGGCGTGTATTAAGCGCGCCACCGTAGATGGCAAAGTCTTTTGTGAAGAATGCGGCGCATTAGCTAAGCGTTGGGAAATTGATCATGTTCGACCAGATGGGCTTCTCGGTGAAGCGACTATTGAAAATGCAAAGTTACTTTGCACGCCTTGCCATGACGAAAAAACAAAAAGCGACGTTAAGCAAATTGCGCAGGCGAAGAGACGAGAAGCGATACATTTGGGCGTCAGAAAAAAACCGAGCTTGCGCGGCAGCGGATTTCCGAAACAGGCAAAAGCGGTGAAAGAGCCTTTAAAATTACCGCCAAGACGATCGTTGTATGAGGATAAATAATGGCTAAAACTGATCTTCTCTACATGGGTGATGTAGCTGAAAGGCTAGGGAAGTCAGTGCGTTGGCTGCAGGACTTTCTCAAGGGAAAACCCTATGGCAGGATGCTTGGCAGATCCCGAGTTTTTACCGAACATGATTATGCGCTTTTGATTGAGGATTTACCGAGATGTCACTCAAACTTTACCCGCCGAGAAAAGACAAAAGCCCGAACTGGTCGATTAGAGGCGTCTACCTCGGGGAGCGCGTTAACAGAACTACGGGAGTTACAGATAAAAAGAAAGCAGCAAAAGTT
>Ga0213922_1000283_pt1 | contig 28752 bp, 12 predicted proteins | sample McNCre2917MG_FD_165060 | JGI IMG/M metagenome (GOLD analysis project Ga0213922, IMG submission 165060) | Freshwater microbial communities from McNutts Creek, Athens, Georgia, United States - 29-17 MG | ecosystem: Environmental > Aquatic > Freshwater > Creek | place: USA: Georgia | collected... | reverse complement strand
TCATGCTCAACTTGAAGTTAAAGATTGTTGGTGACCCAGAATTAATCAAGCAGGATGACATATATACAAATCCCAGTCAAGGTGGATACGAAACACAGATTAACACATTAGGTATAATGAAAGACAATGGTAGCGTACCAATGGACAATGGCGAAGTAATGGCTAAAGTAGAATTCCGCACTATACTAGATATGGACGATACCAAGGGAACACCCTCCACTGATCCTAAGTACGAAGCCAATAGTGTGTTTTCAGGCATATACAGAATGTTAACTGTAGATAACGTGTTTCAAGCTGGAAAATTTGAGCAAGTTGTTGATTTAATACGTATGCCAGATGCAGTAAACAACGCAACCAAAGATGCTGATAAAGGTAAGGATAGAAAAGATAATGAATCGATGAAGGCCAAGGACAGCAATGCCAGCCCCGACGCAAGAGAACCAGCCGACGGAACCGATGCAGAGGAAGATGATTTCAATCCCACAGACGTAGATGCAGAAGGAGACGACGAGGAGTTAATACCACTCAATGATGACGAGGAAGAAGAGCCGGACGAGACTGAAGAAACAGATGAACCCGACGAAGATCCTGAATACGAAGATCTGCACACAATCGACGAGGAAGCCGATGAAGTGGACATTGATGACTTTGAGGACACTGAGTCAACGGATCCAGAATCCGACATTGTCAATGATGACGACGAATTTGTTGATACAAATAAAACGTTTACCCCACCGACGCTATTTGCATGAGGATATTTAAATGGATTTAAGATTAGGCCGTAAAGTACCAAGTAGTTATAACCAAGACTCTGCACCGGGTATAAAGTTTGATAAAGGTATATACTCTGGCATTGTTAAGTTAAATGTAGATCCACTGCGATTGGGTCGTCTACGAGTGTGGATAGCCGACATGGGTGGTAACGAAAATGACCCAAACAATTGGCGCTGGGTCAACTACGCCAGTCCGTATTATGGGCATACTACTCAGACTGAAAAAGCACAATACAATACAGTGGCCGGCACAGAAAGCACATATGGTATGTGGATGGTACCCCCTGACGTTGGTAATACGGTATTGTGTTGTTTTGTTAACGGAGAAGCAGGCCGCGGTTATTGGTTTGCTTGTGTAACATCAACAAACATGAGTCACGGCATGGTGCCTGGGTTAGGTAGATACAGCGACAACGTTGATAAAGCCAGCGCAACAAGCAACTTAGTAAAAGCCGCACTAGATAGAGCTGAACCCACATTCCTGCCGTCGGCTGAATTTAACGAAAACGTTAAAGCCAACATGGGGGCAACTTTTTTAACTAATAAACTGCCAATACACGAACCACAAGCAGAAATTATAATCAATCAAGGACTTGACACAGATAGAGTGCGTGGTGCAGTCAGCAGTAGCAGTATGCGAGATGCCCCTAGCTCTGTGTTTGGTATTAGCACACCCGGTAGAACCCCGGTGACTGGAAATCGAACAACGCCTAAATATCGTGTCGGTGGCCATCAATTTGTAATGGACGACGGTGATGATGCCGGCGTAGACCAATTGATAAGACTGCGTACAGCCGGTGGCCACCAAATTTTAATGAACGACAGCGAACAGGTATTATACATTGCCAATAACACCGGTACAGCATGGATGGAATTTGGAAACAGCGGACAAATTCACATGTACGCTAACAAGGGATTTAATGTACGCACCGACGGTGATTTAAATCTACACAGCCAACAAAATGTTAACATACAAGGCGACGAAGTACGTATTAGAGCAACATCTAAGTTGGGACTAGAATCCGCAACAATGACTCTACGTGCGGCTGATAGTCTACGAGCTTTTAGCGGTAAAATCGACATTGGTTCAATTGGCTCTCTATCTATGACAGCAAGAGGCGGCCTAGGGATAGCCAGCAAAACCGAGTTGCGATTAGTTGGGAACAATTTTATTAGACTAAACGATGGTGCTGTAGCTGAAGTAAACGACCCCGGATTCCTACAACTAAATCAACTGCCAAAGACTACAAAAACAGCAACACAATTATATCAAAGCAATGCGGCCAACACACCGGATCATTTAGAAAGTATTGTTACGGTTGCTCCAGACCATGAACCTTGGCCTAGAAACACAGACCCTATTCCTATAGTGCAAATGCCAATACCAGGTAGCGATGGCAGTACAACTATTCCTACACTAGATGTTCAAGTTGCACCAACTGCTGGTATATGTACAGATGTGGCACCACCTGCTAATAAACCTAATTCAACTAGCCCCGCAGGTGCCGGACCGTTCGGCGACTGGATTGCTGGATTTGAGTCGGGTAGTGCAGGTTATAATGCGTTTAATAGAGGTTCTAGTCCTCCTAAGGGAACAGGCACAGTGGGCGGTGAAAAAATAGATCTAGTGAACATGACTATAGATCAGATCTTATCTAAGCAAGCATCCAACGAACCCGATCCTTACAAACGATTGTTTGCTGTTGGCAGATACCAACTTATTCCAATTACACTTACTGCCGCAGTGAAAAAATTAAATATCTCCGGTTCACAGAAATTTACCGCAGAATTCCAAGACTACTTATTCGTTAACTTCTTGTGTAAATCAGCAAGACCATCAATTGACAAGTACTTAAATGGGTCTGATCAAAATGATGAGGCCGCATTATTGCAAGCCCAGGTTGCTACAGCGGCCTGTTGGGCATCGGTTGAAGATCCTACACTTGGACGTGGTAGATATGATGGACAAGGCACAAATACAGCACACGCTAAAGCAGTAGATTGCAAGAAAAAACTTAAAGAACAATGGGCTTGGCTACGCAAAAATGATAATACTATTAAGTCGGGATCGGGAGCCACTATCACTGACGGTTCAGGCAACCCTGTACAAAGCGGATACGAGAACGACGACTCGGGGTTACAATCCACTCTTGGTAAAGAAGTCACTAAAAAAGCACCAATTGAAAAAATGGCAACAAGCCAACTGCAAGTCCAAGGTGACTTAATAGGTAAAGGTACTCCTGGCGAGAAAAACAGTATACCCGGTCTAACTGCCAAACAACAAAAAGCACTGGCTGTTGAAATAGGCTTTGCAGAAAGTGGCGGCGACATAGGCTATAAAACAGCAGATAGAGTTGGCAAATATGCAATAAATGCCATTTTATTAAAAGAGTACGGCTATATCAAATCTGATTATCTAAACAAATACAAGCTAGATGCAATTAATCAAAAAGGTGCTTGGACTGGCAAAGACGAAGTCAACAGCTTGTCTGACTTCTTAAAAACAGAAACAGCACAAGATTTCTGCATGGTAAGTTTTATTAAAGATGCTTGGAGCAGATTGTTTAACAGTCGCGGCATTACCTTTGACGACAGTATTTGTGTTGCTGGTGGCATGGTTTATGCCGCTTATTTCTTTAGAGATGAAACACAACTGTTTGGTAGTGATGTTAATGCTATGGTATCATATGCCAAACAGTGGCGTCATGCGAATATAGGTAAAGATAAAACCGGAGCTACTCCGCACGACGTGTATAATCGTGGACGTTACGCCATTGATATTCTAAGCCAAGTACAACCAGCATCAACAGGTGTTCCTGTTAGGATTGCAACAGCCAGCACATCAACCCCGCCGACAGGTGCGGCTACTGTACCTCCAGTTACTGTTAATATTAAGCCCGATGATGTACTAATCTTTACAGCTCGTTCGGGCGACAGAGCTCACTTTGATGTTGCATTGTCTACATTCAAAGATACAATATTGCAAATGGCACAAGACTACAAACAAAAAACTGGCAAGAAAGTCACAGTATCTAGTACTGTGCGTACTGCAAGCGAACAGCAGGCAATTTATGATGCTTGGGTAAAAGCCGGTGGCCACATGCCAGATAGACCCACAGTGAATGTACCACCGTACGGATCACTGAGTAGACCTGTCCCTAAAGTTGGTATTCACGGACACGGGTGCGCTATGGATATTGCGCCAGCACAAGCCGGCGAATTGGAACAAATGGGATTACTGGCCAAATACGGATTATGGCGATTTGATCCTAAAGGCGATCCACCACATGTACAACCCAACAAGCCTGCGGCAGAATTGCTAAAGAATCCGCTGATACAGTCAATCTAAGAAAGTGTAAATACTAATATGGCAATATATCGCGGATTCAGCACACAAGGGCAGTCTAAAAAGTTTAGAGCCACCGATGCGGCTCTAATTAAACAAGACTTGATTAACCATTTCAACATACGCAAAGGCGAAAAGCTAATGAACCCTGCGTTTGGCACAATCATTTGGAGTATGTTGTTTGAGCCCTTGACCAATGACACTAAAGAAGCTATCGTTACAGATATTACGCAAATTATTAACTACGATCCGCGTGTCAATGTCAATAATGTTACCGTAAACGAGCTAGAACACGGCCTGCAAGTGATCATAGACTTGACATACATAAACAACAATCAAAGCGATGTGTTGCTGATGAATTTCAATAACCAAAGTCAAAAACTTACCTACGCTTAATATAAGCCGTTTTTGTATATGAATAAATACTAAAACAAGGTATATCTATGGCTTTAACTACTCGTCAAACTAATCTTTTAGTCCAACAAGACTGGACCAAGATCTATCAGACTTTCCAATCGGCTGACTTTACCAGCTACGATTTTGAAACCCTACGCAAGACTATGATTGATTACTTGCGTACTACTTACCCCGAAGATTTTAATGATTTTACAGACAGCAGTGAATATATTGCCCTAATTGACCTTATTGCTTTTATGGGGCAAAGTCTAGCATTTCGCGCAGACTTAAATGCTCGCGAAAACTTTATTGACACAGCACAGCGCCAAGACAGCGTTTTTAAATTAAGCCGTTTAGTGGGCTATAGCCCAAAACGAAATGTAGCCGCTCAGGGTGTTCTTAAAGTTGACAGCGTTAGTACAACTGAACAAATATTTGACAGCAACGGCACAGACCTAACCAACTTAGTTATTAATTGGAATGATAGCGCCAACGAAAATTGGTATGAGCAAATGACCGCCATACTAAATGCTGGGCTAGTTAACAGTCAAGTTATTGGAAAACCCGCTAGTAGCACCACAATTAATAATATTAAAACTGATACTTACAGCATCAGTATTGTGCCAGGACAAACTCCTGTTTACAGTTTCAACGCCACAATCGAAAACCGCACCATGGCGTTTGAAGCAGTCAGTGCCACAACCACAAACAAAGATTACATTTACGAGCCAACGCCGGTTCCACGCTCAATCTTTAATATTCTTTACCAAAACGACAATCTAGGTAACAACAGCAACAACACAGGTTTCTTTGTTTTCTTTAAACAAGGTTCTTTGAACAAAATTGATTTTAGCCTAAGTGAAAACATTCCAAATCGTACTGTAAACATCAACTTCAGTAACATCAATAATTCAGACACTTGGTTGTATGGTACAAACGCTCAAGGGGTGGCTAATCAGTTCTGGACTCAAGTTCCGGCTGTAGCAGGTACAAACGTTGCTTACAGTCAAACAGCCAACCGTTACATTTACCAAATCAATACTCGTGCCAACGACCAAGTTGATTTAATATTTGGTGATGGGGTGTTCGCTAATGTACCACAAGGCAACTTTACATTCTACTATCGTCAGAGTAACGGATTGAATTATAAGATAACACCTAACGAGTTGTCAAAAATAAACATTCCTATTGCCTACGTTAGCCGCACAGGTCGCATTGAAACCATGACATTAACAGTTAGTTTGCAATATACAGTAACTAACTCATCGGCCGCTGAAAGTTTAGCAGATGTACGTGCCAATGCCCCACAGCAATACTATACACAAAATCGTATGATTACCGGTGAGGATTATAACATTCTTCCTTTTAGTTTGTTTAATTCTGTTGTTAAGGTTAAAGCAGTAAATCGTACCAGCAGTGGTGTAAGCCGCTTCCTAGACGTCTTGGATGTAACAGGCAAGTATTCTAGCACAAATATTTTCTGTGACGACGGTTACCTATATCGAGATACTAATTCAAATGATGCATTTAATTTCACATTTGAAACCATCGGCGATGTCAATGAAATTATATATGACAGCATCAGACCAATTTTAAGTCAAGAGAAGTTCACACATTTTAGATATAATACGACTCCTCGCTATGATTTAACTACGGATGCCGGCGGCCCAATTTATTGGAACAGCCGAACTAATGTCACAAATGCCAGCACAGGGCAACTGGAAGCGTCTACTCCAGCAACTACCACTTCTGTAGGTACAGCGTTGTCGATTGGTACCGGTTTGGCTTCGTTAACGTCACATAGAAATATGATTAATTTAGGTGCAATGATTAAATTTGTTGCACCTAGCGGATATTTCTTTTCTGCACAAAATACAATCAAGGCAGGAACTGCACAGTACCAAGGCGAGAAAAATTATATCTATGCCGCAGTGATGGCAGTCAATACCACAACACGACAAATAACATTAAATCAACATATCCCCGACGGGGCTATTGCCAGCAAAGTTATCCCCACACAGGCTACAGATTTTGCAGTAGATACCAAGTCGGGCTTGTACTCTGATGAAGTTACTCCAACACGATTGGCTTCGTTAATTAGATCGTATCAGAGTTTTGCTATTAGATACGATCTGGTTACGGCCACATTTAGAATTATCACATCAACTAACATCAGCAATTCTGCAACATTTAGTTTAGAAAATGCCGGTGATGCCACAGGTCGTGCATTAGATGCCAGCTGGTTAATTAAAGTCATTTATAACAATAACCAATTTACAGTAACAAGTCGCGGCCTAAGTTATGTATTTGAAAGTGTAGCCGAAACAACGTTCTATTACGACACAAACATTAAAGTATACGACAGTAAATTAGCAAGAACACTTCGTGACCAAATTTCTGTGCTAAAGATTAATCAAGCACCAGATAGCTCAAATGCAATAGGTCAAAATATTGTATGGCAAATATATGAAAATATTGTGTCCAGTGATGGCTATCGAGATCCTACTCGTGTATTAGTTACTTTCCCTGACAGTAACAACGACGGAGTACCTGATGACCCAGACCTGTTTGACACCGTTGTAAATCCTGAAGTAAACGCCACAAACAAATTGGTATTCTTTAAGCAAGAAGTTGATGCAAACAATAATGCGTTTGTAAACACCATACCTGTTGATCGCAGTGAAGTTGTAACTGATTATCTAACACTAGCTGATATTAAACTGCACGGCGACTCATATGTACCGGGACAAATATTCTATGCGGCTGGACCTGGACTATTTTATAGCCTAGTTAGCACAAACCCAACAGTAATCAGCGATCCGTTAACCAGCTATATTGCTTATGCTGGTCGTCAAAGTTTGAGCTTCCAATATCAGCACGTTAGCCCAAATAACCGTCGCATCGATCCAAGTCCAAATAACATCATGGACTTGTATATTTTGACCAAAGACTATTCAACTGGATACCAGGCATGGATACGTGACACATCAGGTAAAGTAGCAGAACCTACTGCGCCAACCAATGAAGAATTGTCTAGTTCTTACAGTATACTAAACAACTACAAAGCATTGAGTGATACCATTGTCTATAACCCAGCTAAGTTTAAACCATTGTTTGGTGACAAGGCAGACACCAGTTTACAAGCTAAATTTAAAGTAGTGGCTAACCCTAACTTGGTTACCAGCGAAAGTGAAATCAAGAGCGCGGTGGTCGCGGCCATTAACAGTTATTTTGACATCGATAACTGGGACTTTGGCGAAACATTTTATTTCTCCGAGCTTAGTGCATACTTGCACCAAGCCTTGACTCCGTTGGTGGCCAGTATCATCATAGTTCCAGCGGATCCTAGAATCCAATTTGGTGCAATGTATCAAGTAAACGCAGATCATAATGAAATTATTACCAGCGCGGCTACAGTAAACAACGTTGAGGTAATTGCATCAATTACAGCTAACCACTTAAATCAAACGTCAACAGCTAATGCACAACTCGGAATATAAATTAAATGGCCGCAACTAATACATTAAAATTTTTACCAGCAATATTCCAAACTGATGCTAACAAAAAGTTCTTAAATGCAACTTTAGATCAGTTAACAGCAGAAGCCGACCTACGACGTGTCAATGGGTATATTGGACGTAAATTTGCGCCTACATATAAAACAACAGACAATTATGTAACTGAGCCTACAACAGCAAGACAAAATTATCAACTTGAACCCACTGTTGTGGTACAAGACAAAGCGGCCGGCACAGTGAGTTTGTTTAGTACATACATTGATTTGATTCAGCAAATTGATGTGTTGGGCGGCAACACCAAAGATCACAGCAGACTGTTTGCCAACGAAAGCTACACATTTGATGGCTTGTTTGATTTTGATAAATTTGCAAATTATAACGACTATTACTGGTTGCCCGATGGCCCCGATGCCGTACAAGTTTATGCCGGAGTAGTTGACAAAGAGCAAACATACACAGTTACTAGAAATTTGGCCGCCAATGGTTATAACTTCAGTGGTAGCGGTACCGGCGCGAATCCAGTAATAACACTAGCACGTGGTGGTAGTTATCAGTTCAATGTTGACCAAGGAACCAACGGATTTTGGATTCAAACCGAACCTGGTGTTAGTGGCACAAAGGCACTACAATCTAATATTTCTACTAGAGATATATTTGGAGTTGATAATAACGGAACTGCCAGTGGACAAGTGGTATTCAATGTACCAAAGAAAGATGCACAAGACGTTTACAGCAAAATGCCACAAGTGGCCAGCGTAGACTTTGTAACCAATTACACATACAATCAAGTTCAGAATCAAATGCTTAGTGTGTTGTTGGCCACATATCCGGATGTATTTGATGGAGTAACAACCGAATTAAACAAAAAAACATTGGCGTTTATTAATCCTGAGCAAGGCGACACATTCTGGGAAACACCGGGTATTTGGGACCATCCGCTCGAAGGCTTTGACGAAAAGTATTACGATGCTGGAGAAGTTGTATTACCAGAGGATCGTAGAAGTTTGTGGACCATCGAACTACAACCTATTGAGGACAACGACTTCTTAGTGATACTGGTACCAGACCAAGTAATTAACGCCAACGAGCGCATTTTTGTTAAGAGTGGTGTTGAGTATGCTACCAACGAATATTACTTCGACAGACTTGGTCTATACAGACTAGTACCACAAGTTACTGCTACTCTTGATACACTTTATTATCAAGACGGATCTGCAGAAGGACTTGCGGGCATTATTAAAATTGTCGACAGCGAAGGTTATAAAATTGATGTAGCCGCAGACATCCTAGGACAAAAGTCATATACAAGTCCAAACGGTGTTATCTTTACCAATGGCTTAAAAATTCAATTTGACGAAACCACCACAGACGAAATGTACTGGAACAATGAGTACTACGTCGAAGGCGTCGGTAAAAGTATTAGTCTTGTAAAAGCGGCAGATTTAGTTACACCAGAAGCTTATGCAGTTAATGGAATCGGCACACCAGACTATATTACTATAAATCGGGACAGCGTTGATCACAATGGCTGGAGCCGTAGCAATCGTTGGTTCCACGTTGATGTTATTTCAGCAACGGCCGCCTACAACAACACAGTTGCTTTACCAGATCAAACACTACGTGCCCAACGTCCTATTATTGAGTTTGAAGGGCACCTGCAACTATACAATGCAGGCCGTGTGGCCAAATTGCCTGTTGATCTGTTGGTTAACAACGGAATCATTACAGATGCAATGAACACCGTCGAGGGTGCCTATACCGGAGGTGCCACTAGTGTAACTATCAGTGGCATTACATTCACTGATGGTATGCGTGTGGTGTTTGCCGATGATACAGACAGTTCTGTTAGAAACTCTATATATTTGGTGCAAGTCATTGACACAACAGGTGGCACAACATCTGATAGAACTTTGCACTTAGTATTAGCCGACGACTATGCAGTTGCTGAAGGGCATTGTATTAACGTAACTCAAGGTAACAATGCCGGCTTGAATTTTTGGTATGATGGAACTTCGTGGAACCAAGGACAACTTAAAACAGCAGTAAACCAAACACCTATGTTTGATGTTGTTGACAGCAACGGCATTAGTTTGAGCAATGTTGCTTACTACCCTGTTAGCAGTTTTGCAGGAACTCCAATATTTTCTTATACTGTAGGTAGCGGTACCAACGACAAGGTATTGGGTTTTCCATTAAGTTACAGAAACTTTAACAGCATCGGTGATATTCAGTTTACAAACAACTTTGATGCTGACACAGTTACCTATGCCAGCGGACCTAGTACTGTTACAGTTCCTATTAACTATAATTTCTTTAGACAAAATATAGATCTAACAAACTATAACAATAGAAATATTTGGAAAAAGAATATTGAGCATACAAAACAATATCAGATATTTTCCTATGCTTACAATGGATCTACTAACTATTTCCCTGTGGATGTATTGCCGGAAACTGAAAGTGCAATACCATACACAAAAGTATTTGTTAACAACCAACTACTAAAATCTAGCAGTTACGAATACAAATTGGTTGGTGCAAGACAAACAGTTAGAGTTGATTATACTTTATTGTCAACTGGCGACAAAGTTGATATTTTGATTTACAGTAAAACACCAAGCAAAACTGGCTATTATGAAATACCCAGCAGTTTGGATTTTAATAGCAAAAATGCCAAGTTTACATCTTTAACACTGGGACAAATTCGCAATCACGTAACCAGTATCAAACAAAATACTAAGTTAGCAGTAGACGCTGGTAGTGTAGATTATAAAGGTCTTAGAGACATTGAGTACAAAGGCAATGGCGGCAACATTTTACAACAAAGTGCCCCTGCTATGTACAGCAATATTTTCTTAACAGATAAGAATTTAAATTTTGTACGTGGATTAGATTTAGCCGCTCGCGAGTACTCTAGATTTAAAAATAAGTTCTTAGAGCTGGCAACAAAAATAAATGAAATTGATCCTAAGAATATTGCTGGTAGTGTAGATACTATTTTAAAGAGCATCAACAGTATTAAGAACAAAACGTTCCCGTGGTATTATAGTGATATGATACCCTATGGTGATAACAAAAATGTGATTAATTATACTGTAATTAATCCTTTTACTAAGCAATACGAAATCACTCAAGTTTTTAACGATACTGCACTAAGCAATCGAGCAGTATTGGTATATCTCAACGGAACACAGTTAATTAAAGGTGAAGATTTTATTTTCCCTCAAGATCGTAGTGCCATCGTTATCAATGACAGCATTACCTTAACAGCTGGCGATAAAATTCAAATTGATGAATATTATGATACTGACGGATGTTTTGTTCCAGAAACACCAAGCAAGCTAGGACTATATCCAAAGTTCATGCCATCGATGTTTACAGATAACAGTTATATTAATCCAGTAGAAGTTATCCAAGGACACGACGGCAGTATTACCCCAGTATTTGGGGATATACGTGATGACTTGCTGTTAGAACTTGAAAAACGCATTTACAACAATATCAAGATTGATTATGAAACACATATCTTTGATTTGTATGATCATTTGCCTGGCAAGTTCCGTGACACCGATTATTCACTGAAAGAATTCAATCAGATTTTAAGCAGTAGATTCTTACGTTGGGTAGGCGATAATCAAGTTGATTATAGCACCAACAGTTATTTTGAGTCTGGTAATCCATGGACTTGGAATTACAAAAAATTTAAAGATCGTGTTGATGGTGAACAATTACCAGGTACATGGCGAGCTATCTTTAATTATTTCTTTGATACATATCGTCCTAATACACACCCGTGGGAAATGCTAGGTTTTGGGCAAAAGCCAACTTGGTGGGAAGACCGATATGGCGCGGCTCCTTATACTGGTAGTAATACATTATTGTGGGAAGATTTAGAGGCTGGCTATATTCATGCTGGCACTCGTGCTGGCAACGACTTGCGTTTTGCTCGTCCGGGACTATCAAATATTATTCCAGTTGACGACTACGGTGATTTATTAAGTCCTGAAAAATGGGCTACCGCAACATTTAGCAGTCTAAAAGCCAACGCCAGTTATAGCGTTGGTGACCAAGGCCCCGCTGAGTTTGCCTGGCGCACTAGTAGCTTTTTCCCATACGCACTACAATTTGCATTGGCGTTAAGCAAACCTGGGTACTACTTCGGTAGCTTGATTAATATTGATAGATACTACAGAAATACAACAATCGACCAATTAGTTAACAGCGAAACTCGTCAACGCATTACACCTACTACTGTGGTTATCAATGGTGATACCACCAATGGCTCTGCTGTCAGATCTGCAGGCTACTTAAATTGGGTTAGAGATTATGTGCTAAACTTGGGCATAGATCCTAATACAACTATTCGTACATATTTAGACACCGTAGATATCCAGCTTGGTTATAAAGTTGGTGGTTTCACTGACACAAAGTTTATTGAAGTACTGGCAGAGCAGGGCAGTCCAACCAATACTAATAATAGTATTATTATTCCAACAGAAAACTATAACGTCAGACTGAATGAAAGCACACCAATTCGTAAGGCTGTGTATAGTGCTGTAGTAGTCGAAAAGACAGAAAATGGTTATACTGTAAATGGCTACAACCAAAACAGTCCTTACTTTACCGTTATACCCAGTTTAGCCAATAACAATTATTATATTGTCCAGGCGTTAAAATCTCGTGGTATAATTTATAAAGATTACCAGCCTGTTAAGTTAACCGTTCCGTACGGCTATGAATTTAGCACTACGCAAGAAGTTGTTGATTTCTTAACAGGGTATGGCCGCTATCTTGTAGCACAGGGATTTAAGTTTGATAAACAAGATGACAATCTCGGCGAGACTCGTAACTGGGTATTAAGTGCAAAGGAATTTTTAACTTGGAGTCAACAAGGGTGGAATCCAGGTAGCATTATTGTACTGAGCCCGGTATTTGATGAAATTACAAACGTACAACCCGATGGTGTAATTTCTTACATTGAAAACAGCCCCGGCGGCACAAAGATTCTTGATCAAAATAGTAATTTTGTTAAGAATACACAATTTACAGAAATACGAACTGATAACAAATTTACACTTAAAACGATAGGTGGGCAAACAATTTGTCTAGCTGATTTAACTGTTGTGCAGTATGAACATGCTATATTGTTCGACAACGTTACAGTTTTCAATGACATTTTATATGTACCTGAGCTAGGTAACAGACAGTTCCGACTAAAACTAATAGGTAGCAAGACTGGATCTTGGACCGGCGCATTTAATCCACCGGGATTTGTTTACAACAACGATCAAGTTGATGAATGGCAACCTGGTGTTGATTATTTAATGGGCAGTATTGTTCAGTATAAAACACGTTACTATACAGCACTAACCAATATATCAGCATCGTCAACCTTTAGCCAAGATGGACAATGGCGATTAATTAGTACAACAGACATCAAAACTGGATTGTTGCCCAACTTTGCTTACAATGCAACAAGACTACAACAAATATATGATGTTGATAATTTGCCAGCAGATTCAACTTTTGAGGGTTACGGTACCAGCTTAATTGGATTCCGTAAGCGTCCTTACCTAAGCGAATTTGGTCTTGATGAAACCAGCCAGGTTAAATTCTATCAAGGGTTTATTAAAGAAAAAGGCACCCTGAACGCAATTACTGGATTAACTAACGCCCGTGCTAACGATCTGACCAGTGAAATTGACATTTATGAAGAGTGGGCATTGCGTGTTGGCGAATACGGAGCAACAGTCAGCGATCAAATTGTAGAATTAGAACTTAACGAAGTTGTGGTAACTACAAATCCTGCTATAGTTGAATTCTTAGACGACGGCGACCCCGATAGCCAAGTCGGTGTACTTGGATACCACCCGGTTGATTTGTATAAAGCGCCGCCGGGCGTTAGCAAAAACTTATTCTTTAACCAAGACAGCACAACAACAAATATAAATGATGTTGAAACAGCAGGCTATGTTAATCTAACAGACGTTGACGTAACACTATACAGCTTTGACACATTTGCTGACTTAGATTCTGTGTTGCCTAAAGTTGGCCCAGGCTATTACATTTGGGTAGCAAAGAATTATATAAATGAATGGTCTGTATACAGAATTACTGAAACACAAACAAATGTAACAAACTTAACCTATGATATCGATAATTTGATGACCGTAAATTTCTCAGACTATCACAATATGTCTGCGGGGGATGTTTTTGCTATCAAAGCATTCGACGAAAGATTCAACGGGTTCTATCAAGTTTACATAGTTAACGGCGACCGAAGCGTACAAGTTATATCAAGAACTACTGACTTACTAGCCGGCGAACCATCTGAGCCTTTAATAAAAGGTTTAAAAACCATTGATGGTTACGGGGTATTTTATAAATTACAACCCGCTAGGTTAACAGATCTGATAGAAGCTAATGGAATTATCCCATTGAATGGATGGGAAGATGGCGACAAACTATGGGTTGATTCTGCAACAGCAGACAGTAAATGGGCAGTATACGAAAAAACTACAGCATGGAATAAAGCCAAATTAGTCACCGATGAATCTGCATTGTCAAATGCTCGATTTGGTACTACTATTACTTCTAACAAATTAGCCAACAACTTCTTTGTTGGTATGCCCGCTTACAGCAACAGCGATGGATCAACAGGAACTGTTAGAACATTCTCTAGATCCGGTAATAATGTAACACAGACCAGCAGATTTGATCCACGTGCCAATACAGTAGGTTCGTATGGCGCTTCTATGTCGGCTTCGGACTATACTGTGGCTGTTGGAGCACCCACAAGTAACAGCAATCAAGGTTATGTGTATGTTTACGATTTAACAACATCAACTGTACAGATTATTAGATCCAACGTGTCGCCTACCAGCGGCGATTACTTTGGTAACGCCGTAGCAATCAGTGGTGACAACGATTGGTTGTATGTTGGCGTACCTGGTAAAAATTCAGCTTATGTATATCACTATGAAAGTAACGTTACATCTAAGTCTAACACTATAACTTATGTAACTGACACAGTATCTAATACATATACATTAAACTATACACCGTATGGTAATGTGGCTATTGAAATTAGCGATACATACCGAAACTATGTGCTCGACATAGACTTTTCTGTTAGCGGTAACGTGGTAACTTTCATAAGACCGCCCGATGATCCTTACACCAAGGTATCTATAGTACAGCGTCCATTCTATAAAAATACAGGCAAAATTATTATACCTGCGGATGTTTCTTCTGGTGACAGATTTGGCGAAGTTATTCAGACATCTGACTACGGACAAGAGTTATTTGTTGGTGCTCCGGGACAAAACAGTAATGCCGGTGCAGTATATGTGTATCGACTGTTTGAACAATCATTCAAGTCAGTACTTGAAAACAGTTATACATTTGCACAAACCATTGGCCCATTGGCCAAAGTATATGTTGACGGAGCACTACAATCATCGTCGGCTTACAACACCGCCGGCGCCATACTGCGCTTTAACACGCCGTTGACATTGGGTCAAGTAGTTAAGATTGTAAGTGATCAATTTGAATTAGTGCAAAAAATTACTGAGCCAAACCAAGCAAGTGGAAACTTATTTGGTAGCCAAATTGCAATAGATCATATTAATTCATCTACTGTTTATATTTCTGCACCTGGTACTATACTGTCCAACGGACAAGTTGGTGCAGTATATCGCTACTCAGAAACAGGAAAAGTATTAGGTAGTGTTATAGCAACCAGCGACCCCGACTATACTATAGCATCAATTAAAAATAATGGACTTACATTTAACAGTAATATCGGCATTTATATTGATAGCTATTATGTAGATTTAGCTGATGCACTGGTATCAGCTAACGTAGAATATGCTTCTGTACCCGCAGGAACAACTGGGTGGGATAGGGTCGAAACACCAGCAGGATATGCAAAACCTGATGTGTGTGCAAGTTTAATTAACGCGGCACAAATCCCAATGGTCACAGCCGCAGTTGCATCTAACGGATTTATAACCATAAACAGTTCTAAGCTAACAGAGAATAGTAAATTGTCTATTAGATCCAATGGGTCTAACTTCCTGTCACTGGCAGGTATTTCTGTTTATGAACTAGATCAACAAATCGTACATCCCGCAGGCTCGATTGGTCGAGGGTTTGCTAGTAGCGTAAAATATAATCCTGAAACAGAAACATTGTTAATCAGTAGCATAGGCGACGATGTTTATTACTTGTCTGAACTTGACACAGGAACAACAACATTTGATCAATCATCTACTAGAATTATAGACACCATAAGATCTAGTGGATCGGTCTATGTTTATGAAAAGCTAACGGATCCCAATACTGGTACTACAAATACCGGAACAATGAGCTATGTACAGCATATTAAATCCACAGCGTTAAAGTCTGGGGACCAATTTGGAACTAGCATTGACATTAACAAGGACTTGATACTAATTGGTGCTCCGGGCGATGACAGCATAGCCACTAACGCCGGTGGCGTGTATGCTTACACAAACTTAGATTATGTATCAAGCTGGAATGTAACACGAACACAAACTGACAAAGTAGATTTGAACAATGTCAATAAGATGTTTGTTTACGATAAAACTACTCAGCTTATCTTGGCCAGTTTAGATTATATTGATCCTGCCAAAGGCAAGATTCTTGGTATTGCTGAACAAGATATTGACTACAAAACAGCATTAGATCCTGCGGTCTACAACACTGGATCAGCGACATACAACTCTGGTGCTGGTGTTTCTCGAGTAGTAAATCAAAGCTACCACTGGAATGAACGTCAGGTTGGTAAGATTTGGTGGAATTTATCTACACTAAGATATATTGATTATGAACAAGACGATTTAGTTTACCGTGCTAACAACTGGGGTAAGTTATTCCCCGGTAGTCGAATTGTTGTCTGTGAGTGGACGGAAAGTGATTACCCACCAGTTCAGTACATCAACAATGGCGGTGACGGAAGACCTCTGTTTTACGATACCTATGTTACAGTATCCACTGTAGTCAGCGGAAACATTGTTTCTAAATATTACTATTGGGTCATTAAGAAACAAAATGCGGCACCAGGCAAGCGTTTCAGTGTAAGTGTTTTAGAAGATATAATAGAAAACCCACAGCTACAAGGTATTCCTTATGCCTATGTAATGAAACAAAATGCCTTGGCATTGGTAAACATTGAACAATATCTAAGTGCGTCGGACACAGTATTGCACGTTGACTACCAAAAATTACGTAACGAAAATAGTGTACACGCCGAGTATGAACTAATCAATGAGAACGACCCAGAGAGTACAATCCCAGCACGTATCATCGATAAACTAATTGACAGTTTGTCGGGCATTGACATGATGGGACAAGTTGTTCCAGACCCAACACTAACAGCCGTTAATCAAATTGGTATCGACATTAGACCAAGACAAACAATGGTAGTCAATCGCGCCAAAGCAGTTGAAAACTTTGTCAAGTATGTCAACGGTGTGCTAATTAAGTATCCTATTGTTTATCAATACAGTTTGTTGGGATTAGCAAACGTAGATCCTATTCCTCCAAGTACTGAATATGATAAAGTTGTTCCGGCGGTGGAAGAAGTTGGATACATTGATACTACAGAAATTGATGAAGGTTACCGAGTACTAGTAACCAGCGACAGTACCAACAGTGGATTATGGACCATTTATCGCTTAGACAGCAACAAAGAATTCCAAACATATCGTATACAATATTTTAATACAGGATTGTACTGGGATAAAGTTGATTGGTATGCCAGCGACTATGATCCAACTGGTAGACTAAATTACACCGTAACAGCATACAAGGACATTGCGGCCTTGACATTAAAAGCTGGAGAAATAATTCGTGTTAACTATGACGATGGCGGCCAATTTGGTATCTATCGCGTTAAAGATGACTTAACAGTAGAACGAGTTGGAATCGAAAACGGAACAATCCAACTTAAATCTACCCTGTATGATTTAGCGGCAGGACAAATGGGCTACGACGAAGATCGTTTTGATACTGTGCGTTTTGATCAAACACCAAGTATTGAAATTCGTAACATATTGATAGCTCTTAGAGACGATATCTTTATCAACGAGCTAGGCGACGAGTTTAACAAATTGTTCTTTGTATTGGTTAACTATATTTTAACAGAACAAGTTAATGTTGATTGGATATTTAAAACCAGCTTTATCAATGTGTTCCATAAACTGCGTGAGCTAAGTCAGCCACCTAGCTTTGTTCTTGACAACCAAGAGTACTATCAGCAGTATATTGAAGAAGTTAAGCCTTACAGAACTATTGTTCGCGAGTACATTGTTGACTACACTGGCTCTGACACAGTTGGTAGCAACGTAACAGACTTTGATTTACCAAGTTTGTACAGCAAGACGCTGGCGGCATATCGTACTCCAAGCGGTGAAAGAACCATAGATTCAACATTGTTGAATGTTACACCAGAGTATCAATACTGGAACAAGTATCATAGCTTTGAAGTGGGATCGATTGAAATCAGCAATGCCGGTACCGGATACTTGGCTGGATCAAATATTGCTGTAACGATTACCGGCGGCGGCGGTACTGGTGCAACAGCCAATGCCACAGTTTGGTTAGGCAACGGAACAATTAGATCTGTGACCGTAACAAATCCTGGATCTGGCTACACCTCTGCACCAACTGTTACTATCAATGGCACCGGAATCAACGGATTGGCGGCCGCACGTTTGGTAAACAAAACTGTACGTCAAGTTGATAGCAAGCTGAAGTTTGATCGTATCGCTTATGATTCCAATGTACAGATATGGAGTAGTGCCAACAGTTATGTTGCTGGTAGTATTGTTGCCTATAACGGTCAAGCATACAGCCCATCTGCTAACATAGGTCCATCGCCTAACTTTAACTTTGACACATTTGAGTTGTTAACTGGTGAACAAGCAGGCAATGCCAACGATCGTATTATTGCTTATCTAGCAAGTCGTAAAGAAATGAATCTAGACTTAGATACTGCTTTAGGTCGTGAAGTATCGGCAACTAGAACTAATAAATTCTACCTAACACAATATATTAACGGCATTGAATATCCCGGTGTGACAGTTCAAGGTTTAAAGTTTGACGCTAACGTAGCAGACCAAGAACTATTGGATACTGTAATTCAGAGTCGTTACATTGACACAGGACTTGGAACCAGACCCGAAGATATTAATATCGACGGTGGTGCTTACATTGACTACTATTCAAGTCACGCCCCAGAAGAGCTATTGCCGGGTGTAGTACACGAAAGTGTAGATATTTCAGTCTTTACTAAAGAAGTCTATGGCAACTTGGTAGTAAACCCCGATGGTGCTATTACCGCTTATAGAGAATTTTTAGATATTGGTGGCGGACATGATTATTTGCGTATCAGTGGATTAGCTACAGCCTATTTAGTAGGCGACTTATCCATAACTGCCACTAGCATCACAGTTAATGATTCGACACTATTGCCAGTTCCTGATTTGGTTCGTGCAATTCCCGGCGAATTGTTTATCGGTGGTGAAAAAATCACATACTGGAACAACGATACTGCAACAAACACGCTAACCAATATCAGACGTGGGGTTGCAGGTACAGCTAACCAATTCCATGAGTCTGGGTCTGTTGTGTATGACGCCAGCGCACTACAAAGAATACCAGACCTGAATGCTCGTACAGCGTTGATCTCGTCAAACAGTTCGTTTAGCAGTAACTCAACGATTAACTACTGGAGATCTAATAGTTCGTCGTCAACATTTACAACAGTTGATAATGTAACTTACAAGCTAACACTAACAGGCAATATTACAGCCAACTGCGGTGACTACATTACACAGCTTTACAGCGGTGCAAATGCTGTTGTGCGCGGCAATGTTACTTCTGCTAAATCAGTTGCGGTAACATTTATAACTGGCAACGTCACAACAGCCAATGCTAACTGTATTTTGTATGTTAATGGTGTATCTAGTGCAGTTGCACCTAACGCAATATCCATATTGGGCTCTGTAAATGCTCAAGGTAATGTAACAATTACTGCTCCGTCTATTAACGGAATTACAACAAACGTGGAAATTTACCAAGATACTACAGCCTGGTACGATTACGCGGCATTATTGCTGGGCGTTCCAGGAACAACAGGATTGCAAAATTCTTCTACAAACGCCGCGGTATTCCTGGGATTAGGAGCTACAGCATTGGTGACAGATATTACATCATACTATTGTACTGAAGATGATCCTCCGTCAGTAAATACAATAATGATCACTGAGAATTCACAGATATTAACACAGGAATAACAAAATGGCTATAAAATTTAGCGAATTACCAAGAACAACGTCATTCAATTCGAATGCCAGTACAGATGCGAATAAGCCCTACTACTTGTTTCCAGTAGTATCGGTAGGAACTTCGTCAAATTTGCTGTCTGTAATTTCGGGTGCAACAATGAGCACCTTTGTTGGCACTATTGTTGACACCAGCTTAATACCGATTACAGCCAACTTAGGTGGATTAACCAGCAATGCGGCCGCACAGCAAACAACCATTAATACATTAACATCAGGTCAAGCCAGCCAAAGTTCAACAATCAGCACTATTCAAGGACAGATCACCAGTTTACAAAGTAATGCCGCTACACAAGACGCACAAATTAGTGCGGTACAGTCTGCGGTTTTAGCAGGTGTTGTTAACTCAGTACTGGTAACCAGCCCAATTGTTAAATCTGGCAATGCCACGTATCCAAACATTAGTATGCCGGTTGCAACATCTAGTGCCAACGGATATCTAAGTAGCACTGACTGGAGCACATTTAATAATAAAGCATCAACTTCGGGCCCAACTTTCACTGGTACTACCACTGTAGCAACATTAACAACAGGTAATATTGCACCTAGTGCCAATAACGTCAGCAATATCGGTAGCTCAAGCTATCAGTATAATACAATCTTTGCCCGTGCTACTTCAGCACAATACGCTGACTTGGCAGAAAAGTACTTGCCGGACACAGAATACCCAACAGGTACTGTGGTAATGATCGGCGGTGACGCCGAAATTACTGCTTGCCAACCCGGACGCAGAGCCATTGGGGTAATATCGGCAAACCCCGCATACGAAATGAACTCGGGATTAGAAGGTGGTGTGTTTGTAGCACTTAAAGGACGAGTTCCTGTATTTGTTACAGGCCCGGTAGTTAAAGGTAGAGATCTAGTAGCAGATACTTGCGGGTGTGCTGTTATGAACTCAGACTATGTAGGAGGTATACCTTTTGCAGTAGCATTAGAAACAAACGAAGACCCTGGCATCAAATTAGTTGAAGCCTTGGTACTATAACCATATTTTTAGCGATAAATAACAAATATGGAACAAGATAAAGAGCAGGATAAAGAAAAAATGGAAACTCAACAGCCAGAACGCAAACCAGATGAAACCGGTGGTATTCATGTACAAGGTCATATTAAGATATTTGACCCCGAGTCCGGTGAAGTTTTCATCAACAAACGTAACGCTATTCACTACGAAAACATTTCCGTAGCGTTAGCTCAGAACTTGAGCAACAAAGCACAGAGCTTTATCTACGAAATGCACTTTGGTAATGGTGGTACTGCTGTTGACCCAACTGGTGTTATTAGCTATCTGCCAGCCAATACAAACACACAAAACAGTAATTTGTACAATCCTACATATTTTAAAATTGTTGACGACACAAGTATTAAAAACACAGACCCTGCTCGCAATAAAATCACAGTATTACACACACCTGGCAACATTTATACAGACATTTTAGTTACCTGTCTACTTGACTACGGCGAGCCTGCAGACCAAGCCGCATTTGATAACAGTCAAAGTTTGAATGCCGACTACGTATTTGATGAACTAGGATTAAAAGCACGTAGTTTGGATGATAGTGAAGGATTAACAACAACAGGATTACTATTAACACATGTGGTGTTCCATCCTGTGCAAAAGTCATTGAACAGACTTATTCAAATCGATTATACTGTGCGAATTCAAACACTAACTAACTTGAGTTCACTAGGATAATAAACGATGAGCTATACCATATACAAAACAAATGGACTTCAACTACTAACTTTACTTGACGGTACACTAAACGACAAGTACGGTATTAAGCTGGTTGGCAAAAACTATATTAACTATGGTACAGCGCAAAACGAAAACTTTGTATACTTACAAGAAAACTTTGCTAACGATACGGCACCAACGTATCCATTAACTGGACAACTGTGGTACAATACATCATCTAATACCATTAGTTTCTTTGATGGTGTTACATTTAATGCACTAGCCAATGTAGATCAATTGGGCGGTGGCATAAGCACATTAAATGCGGCTCTAATTGCCAACGTAGCTATACTGCAAACAGCAATCAAAGCCAATGCTAATATACAAACAGCTAACGCCGGGGTGCAAGCAGACGCAATTACCAGTTTGTGGGCCAATGCCGGAGTACAAAGTGATGCTATAGATGTTATCAATGCCAATGTGTCGGCCGCCAATGTCAATATCAGTTCTCTACAAACAACAGCCACAACACTGACAACCAAAACAGACTCAACCAACAGTAATGTTTCAGCCATAGTCAGCAATGTTGCTGTTTTACAAGGAAATGTGGTTACATTATTTGCTAATGCGGCCACTCAAGCCGCGGCTATTTCAGCAATACAGTCTGCTGGTTATATCACGTCAACCCCGTTGTCGGCCTACGCACCATTGAACAATCCTACATTCACTGGAACAGTCAGTGGTATAACAAAAGCCATGGTAGGATTAAGTGATGTTACCAACGAAAGTAAAGCAACAATGTTTACTAGTCCTACATTTACAGGGACAGTAAACGGAATTACACAATCCATGGTGGGACTAGGTAATGTAACCAATGAAAGCAAGGCAACCATGTTTGATAGTCCTGCATTTACTAACTATCCAACAGCACCAACACAATCATTTTTGGACAACAGCACAAAAATAGCAACAACAGCGTGGGTTCGCAATGCCACTCAGTATTGGGATGGCAGTAGAAAATATGTTTCTACCAGTGCACCAACTTCAGGCGACGGCTCAGACGGAGACTTCTGGTTTCAATACCAATAATAAATTATGTCAAACATAGTAGTTAAAACATTTGATTATACCGGAGGTCGACAAACCTTTACAATGCCTGTGGGCTACCACCCCGAAGTGGAAGTTCACATGTGGGGCGCCGGAGGCGGTGGTGGTGGCAGTGATGGAAATGGTCCTGGGGGACAAGGCGGTGGTGGCTGGTACTACACAAATACCATTACTTTAGCGGCCGGCGATACTGTTGATGTTTGTGTAGGCGGCGGCGGAATACAGGGCGGCAGTGGTACTAGCTCTGGCAGTGGCCGCGGCGGGTATGGACGACATTCATTTGTTCCTTCTGGCTATGCCGGATACGGAGCAGGACGTAGCTTTGCTGGCGGATCCGGCGGAAATGCTGGCCCAAGCGGCTGGTCTGGTGGTGGCGGAGGTGGAGGTGGCGCCTCTGTATTAATCATCAACAACTCAACTCACTATGTTGCGGCCGGAGGCGGTGGTGGCGGTGGTGGCTCTTGGAATCGTGCAGGTGCAAATGCAGTCAATTACAATAGCCCATCTGCGTATTCTAACTTTGCAACATCTACAAACGGTGCGTATGTAGCTTGGTTAAACACTTACGGCATATGGAACGCCGACATTTATTCTGCAACATTTGACCAAACTTTTACAATCAATTGCCCGGTAACTGGTACATACACATTTGTTAGCAGTTGCGATAACTCAGGAACAATTTACTTAGACGGCAGTTCAATCTTGTCTGTACCGGGTTATGGTGCCACATACACGTATTCTGCAACAGTTGCGGCCGGAGTACATACTGTACGCATTTACGGAAGCAACAGTGGCGGCCCAGGTAGCATAGGACTTACTGTACAAGGCCCAATGGGCATAATATTTGCAACCAATGCGTTGCCATATTTGACACAAGGCACAAACGGTGTCAGTTGTGTAGGTGACGGCGCCGGAGGTGGCGGAGGTGGCGGTGGCTTAACTGGCGGAGCCGGTGGCGACCAAGGATTTGACAACAGCTCAGGTGGTAGCGGAGGGTACACCGGCACGTCTAGCAGTGGAGGACAACAACCACCAGGCAATACACCCGCTGGAGCAACTAGTTCCTATTATGCAAGTCCTGTTGGTCTTGGTACATATGGTGATGGCAACGGTGGTAGAATTGTATTGGTATTAACAGCCAGTTCGTTTGGCGGAGTCAAAGTAAGCGGTACCTGGAAAGGCTTAGACAGTACTTATGTTAAAGTAGGCGGCGCATGGAAGCGACTGCAAGCAGGTTGGACTAAGGTAAACGGCGAATGGCGCTTACTCAAAGGATTTGGCGCACCAACTATTACCCCAGCATTTGAATCAACTTATTTTGGTGGTGCATATCCTGCTGTGGTTCCTGCTACAAGTGTATCTTCTCCTCCGGACTCGGGTGGTCAAGGCGGTGGCGGTGATGGTGGCGGCCAGACCGGCGACAGCGGCGGCGGTGGTGGTGGCGGTTGCTTCTTGGCTGGCACATTAATTACCATGGCTGACGGAACCACCAAACCAATTGACACCATACAAATAGGTGATGTAATATTAGAAGCATTAACTAACACTCCCACAAAAGTAATTGGCGTTAAGACTCGCGCACATGATGTCAGCAAATGGGTATTCTCGTTAGACAAGAAAGTTAAACCTTACATCACAGAAGAACATCCATTCTACAATGACAATAATGAGCTGTGTGCTATTAGTGAACTGGCAACTACACTGGCACCTTGGTTAGGTCCTATTAAAATTGTTGATGTTCCAAACAAGAAGAAAATTAAAGAAGCAGTTACCGTTTATAACTTAATGTTAGAAACAGGCGAAAGCCATTATGCCAATGGCGTAAAAGTTAATAACATTGTTAAGACTGGCACCGCTTATGTATTGTTATACCGCGGTCTTATGTCTGCTGAAGCATACGAAAATTATGTATACAATGCTGAGAACCAAACAGTAAGTGCTGAGCAACAAGCTAGATATTTTGAACTTGTTTATACAATAACGAACTACGTATTACACAATGACAATATTAAAGGTCGTTGTGTGGGACGAGCTCTTGCGTGGGCCATCACAAACCGTGAAACACTTAAACCATATATGGATCGTTGGTTTAAGTCTCGACTACGAAAATTAATTTTTGGGAAAAACATATGAAGATTAGGTTTACTGCAAGCCTTTTGCCACTAAGTCCGTTGATAAGACTATGGACTTGGAGTCGTGTAAGCCATTGCGAGTTTGAATTCAGCGACGGCATACAGATTGTTGCGGCCATGGAAGCAGGTAGAATTATTGCTACTCGTAATAGAAAGTATCGTTGGGAATACAACTATGAACTAGACATAACCGCCGAGCAAGAACAAATCCTGCGCGAGTGGTGCGAAGGAGAACTAGGTAAACCCTACGATTATACTGCTCTTGCGCCATTGAACGTTCTCATTCCGCGAACCAAGAAGCACTGGAAAGATCACAAGCAATGGATGTGCAGTGAATTCTGTGCAATGGGATTAGACTTAATTGGAATTAAATTGTTCGATGATGACTTTAAAAAAGTAAAGCCATCGGACTTGTATCGCAAACTAAAAGAATGCCCAGTTGCTAGAGAAATAACAAAGGAAGAACAGGAATGTATACTCTCGACGATTTAACAAACAAGTTTCAAAACTTAGATGCAGGACAGCGTAATCAACTTTTTGAAGAACTGACAAAAAATGCACCTATGTACAATTTAATAATGCCCAACCTTCCGTTGATACAGTATATCTTAAACGGAACTGATGCTGTCCCTGAGAACTTCCACGGCCCTATTATAACAGCATATAAAGCCTGGAGAGACAGTCAACAGTGATTTTTGATAAGTACATTATAGAATAAAAGAATGCCATATGTCATATACAATTAACCATTATAACGGAACTATCGTAGCTAACATAGCAGATGGAACGCTGGATACATCTACTTCATTGAGCTTGGCCGGTAGAAATTATGCTGGTTACGGCGAGTACTTAAACGAAAATCAAGTTTTCTTATTGGAAAACTTTGCAGGAACAACAACCCCAGTTGGCTCTATTGCTGGACAGATTTGGTACAACAGCTCAACAGGATTGTTGAATGTTTATGATGGCTCAACTTATAACGGAATTGCAACTACAGCACAGTTGGCCGCAAACGTATCCGCAGTTGACAGTCGAATACGTGCTAACGTAGATGTAATTAATACCGCTATCCTTGCTAACGTATCTGCATTAAACTCTAATGCGGCCAGTCAAGACACACAAATCACAAACTTGTGGAGCAATGCGGCCAGCCAAGCAACCAACATCACAAACTTATGGGCCAATGCTGGTTCACAAGCAGACAGCATTACTTCTTTAACTGCCAATGCTGGTGCTCAGTCTGATGCTATTGCATTAAGAGCAACTATTAATAGCCCAACACTAACTGGCAACCCACGCTCAGTTACAGCCAGTGCAGGCGATAATTCTACAACAATCGCTACTACTGCATACGTGATGACACAAGATGACACACGCAGAACTTATGTAGATACAAACTTGTTGGCCAATATTGCCGCATTAACCAGTTACACCAACACTCAGTTAAATCTAAGAGCAAACATTGCTAGTCCTACGTTTACCGGAGTTCCTGCCGCCCCAACAGCCCCTGCTGGAACAGCAAATACGCAAATTGCTACAACATCTTATGTGATGACACAAGATGCTACACGCAGAGTTTACATAGACACTAATATTCTTGCTAATATTTCTACGCTGAATACGGCTGTTAACAATAGCTTGTCTTATAAAGCGCCAATTGATGCACCGACATTTACTGGTGCGGCTCGTGCAGTTACAGCAACCAGCGGCGACAATAGTACTAAAATTGCAACTACAGCATTTGTACAGGGAGAAATTGCTACCGGGGCATTATGGGAAGGTAGCCACAGATACATTAGCACCAGCACCCCAAACAGCGGAACTGGAGTTGACGGAGATTTTTGGTTCCAATATGAAGCATAAAATCAGGTAAATAAACATAATCGGAGCACAGTTAGATGGCATATACAATAACAAATTCAGATGGAACAACCCTAGTATCGTTGCAACCGGGTACGTCTGACTCTACGACCACTAGTTTGACATTAGTTGGTAAAAATTTCCCAGGTTATGGTCAGTTTTTAAACGAAAACTTTGTACAGTTGTTGGAAAATTTTGCCAGCAGTTCAGCACCAGCACATCCACAAGAAGGACAACTTTGGTGGGACAAATCTAGTTCATCTAACAAAATTCTTAAAGTATACATGGGTTCTTCTACCTGGAAGCGCATTAGTGGTGCCACCAGTAGTTCAACTTCTCCTTCCACTTCATACTCAGCAGTAGGTGACCTATGGTGGGACAGTTCTAATGCACAGTTAAATGTTTACAATGGAACAACATGGACTGTTATTGGCCCTGCGTTTACAGCGTCAACAGGCCAGTCAGGTGCAATCGCTGATACATTATCAGATGGTACAACTACTCACGTTATTGTTAAATTCTTAATTGACAACAAACTTGCGGCCATCCTTAGTAAAGACACAGCCTTTACACCAGTTCCTGCGTTAACTACCAGTGGTTTCAGTACAATTAATCCTGGTATGAATTTACCAGATGAAAACATCGGTGGTACCTTAGTTGGATTACGATTCTGGGGTAATGCTCACAATGCCGACAACTTAGGTGGTGTGTCATCTGCATCCTTTGCTAAGTACACCAGTACCACACCGTTTACTGTAGCGCAAACAATTAGCACCAACAATGGTTTAACCATTGGAGCATCTGGTGATTTAGTATTAGATAAAGTAACTGGTGTTGCTAGAATTTCTAGTAACGTGTCTGGTCAAGACTTGAGCTTGTACAGTCGTGTTAGCGGCACGTTAACTAAACTTTTTACAGTTGCTGGCGATGGAAACGTTCGTGTTTTTGCCAATACAGCAACAGGAACATCGTATGTATTCCCTAACCCCAGCGACAATAACGTAGTTAACAAACGTTATGTTGATGATGCTATTGTTAACTTAGGACTAGGTGGGTCGGGTGGTAATACAACGTTCGGGGCAAACTTAGTGCCAACAGCTAACTTAACATACAATTTAGGTAGCACAACCAGCTGGTGGAATAACATTTATGGTACATCTATCCACGCACAATACGCCGACGTTGCTGAACGCTTTGAATCTGATGTTTACATCCAACCCGGAACAGTTGTTGAATTGGGTGGATCCAAAGAAATTACCGCTGTGGCAGAAGAATTAAGCGAAAACATTCTTGGAGTCATAAGTACTAAGGCGGCCTATTTAATGAATTCTGGTGCAGGATCGGATCTAACACATCCCCCGGTGGCAGTAAGTGGGCGTGTTCCTGTTCGTGTAATTGGACAAATTCGAAAAGGAGATCGCTTGGTAAGTGCCGGAAATGGACTAGCCCGAGCAGGTCATAGAACTGAAATATCACCTTGGAATGTAATTGGACGAGCATTGACTAGCAAATCTACTCCCGGAGAAGGTATAATTGAAGCAACGGTCAAACTAAATTCGTAATAGGAAAAT
>Ga0213922_1000281_pt1 | contig 28810 bp, 42 predicted proteins | sample McNCre2917MG_FD_165060 | JGI IMG/M metagenome (GOLD analysis project Ga0213922, IMG submission 165060) | Freshwater microbial communities from McNutts Creek, Athens, Georgia, United States - 29-17 MG | ecosystem: Environmental > Aquatic > Freshwater > Creek | place: USA: Georgia | collected... | reverse complement strand
CACCACCGAGTAGTAAGTAACCAAAAGCATCACCTACGTGTGAGTGTTCGTTCTTATTTGGCGCATCTCTAAATCGTTCTTGACCAGCACCGACTGACACACGCTTGAAATGATAACCACCAGCTAACGATTTACGCACCATTTTGCATTTTGTTGATATCATAAGACCAGGTTTGCCATTAATAAGTCGTTGCATAGGCGCAGCCGCAGCTTCTCGTCTTACTTTAAAGTCATTAGATGGTGTTGGCTGTGCGCGTAACCCTAAAGTTCGTAAATAATCGAAGGCAGTGACTTCATAAATCGCATCTCGTTGCATACCAGCTGGGTCTCCCCATAACATCACTTGAGCTTTTGGGTATTTAGCGTTAAGTTCAGCTAGTAATTGCTGACCAAATCGCTCTAATCCCATGTCAAAGGTAACGATTTCATCTAAAATAACCCATCTTCCGTTAGGATAGCGCTGACCAACTACTGCTGCTGGTGTTAAACCGAAGTCAAGACCCACTTGAAGTGAATGTTCTGGATCATATTCAACTTCACCACTCATAGAATGGTCATCATACTCTGGCCATACGGGTCTACCTTCTTGAACATAGGTGTATTTACCTTCGGCATAGCATTTAATCCAGTCCAAGTTCTTACCACCAAGCATTTGCATATAGTAACCAGCTGGTAAATTACCTACGTTTTCAGCTTTAGGATTAATTTTCCACCATCTGCCACCAGAAAATATATGATCGTTAGCTTCTGGATTCTCTGGTAGATCACCTGGTGATACTTCTGTTACACCACCTGGTTGTTTAAAGAATTGCCATGCATATTTACCAGATAGTTTATCTTTTTCTGCTAGTCGATACCACCAGTGGTCATCATCCATTGGATTAGTATCCATCCACACACCATGCCAAGTAGGTCCGCCATCACGTTGTGTCGGATACCGACCCACACGATGTGTAAGTCCATCAATAACTGCTTTAGGTAATTCACGAGCTTCATTTACCCATGCTCCTGTAAGTTCAAGTGATAGAAGTTTTCTTACGTCTTTAGGTTGGTCCAACGCTAAGAAGATTACTTCACAGTCAATCCCCGCAGCATCACCCCGTGCTGGGAGTCTGATGTGGTGAGTAATAGGAGGAGTATATAGCATCGGACCAAAAGTGTTTTCTGGAAATAAATCTTGCCATGTTTTGATCGTTGTTGTTTTTAATTCTGGATATGAGTTACGCACAATCACAAATCGTGTATAACGAATGCCATCTACTGGAGATGGCTTCTGTCTGACTGCACGCATCATGATCTCTGCGGCACATGCATAGGATTTACCAGATCCTACAGGCCCCATCAGTCCACGCACGAATGCATCTGACTGTAGGAATTGCCAAGTAGTTGGCGCTGTAGAAAAGTCTAAGTCAATACCAGGGCCATGAAGTGCCTTGGTTGATACTTCTTTTTTATTAGCCATCGATATCTTTAATTTCGAGTGCTAGTAATTGATTAAGCACTTGGATGCGAGCTTGCAATGCATCTATAATCTGTAAAGATTCCGTTTGGTAAATGTTATTTAATGCGTAAGCATCTCTTAACTTCTGAATACGTGACTCTAAATCATTTGGCTGACTCATTAGAACTCTCCTCTAGTTGTAAACGATCTGATACTAACTTAGCATAGCCAGCAATGTCAATCCATGAATCAACATGATTAGCATTGCCATATAAAATACGACTTAATTTATGAACAATCATGTGTATTGCTTCTTTTTGATCTGGCATCATATCTTGAAAGCTATATAATCCAGAAATATCTTCCATGATTTCTTGAATGAATACAGCTTTCATTAAAAAATTGCCGTGTTCTTTTTCTCTAGCTTCCAGTATCTGACTTATCTGATCCTGTTTCTTCTGTGTTTTCGCCATTGTCTATAATCTCGGGTGCGCGTATGTTAATACCTAATACGCTTGGTTTATCTGATTCTTCTGGATTATCTAGTAAACCAGATGCTTTTGCAAGTAAACGTAAGACTCCCACTTTGTCCCACAACTCAATGTCAAGAGTCGTGTAACTATTACCTTCCTTATCCACTTTAGTATTAGACTTAATGGACTTAATGGCCTGTAAAGCGTGGTCTGGTATATCCTTACTCGGTTTAACTTTAATATTGCCTTGCTCATCCCATTCCATAATATCAGTAAGTTTCGTATTCGCCATGCAGAGTAAAGAATAGCTGACAGCTTCACGATTTTGTTGTAACGTAGTTGAACGCTCCAACTTCTTTTGAAGGCTACGAACACCACCATAGCCAGCCAAAGACGGAATAGGGTTTTTCTTTTTGACTTCTTCCACCATTTAGAATGGTAAATCATCTGGAAGATCATCAAAGTCAGCTTTAACTGCATTAACTGGTGTGCCTTTAATTAACTTAGGCTTACCTAAACTTACTGAAATATATTCACGACCACTATGTCCAGCAGTTTTCTTTGAAATATTTAGATAAAATAAATTGCCATCATGATCTGCAAACTCACCAGTCCAATCAGCATGCCAATCTTCTTTTTTATTTTCGTTTACGAATGCAACGCCTGTGCCTGGTTTACGTGGTTGTTTTTGTTCTGCCATACTATTCTCCTATTTAATGGGTGATACTTTAACTCTTCTGTCCATACAATCTTTACATAACCATCTTCTATTACGACCATTCAGTGATACTTTCCACTTACCATCGTGACTATGTTTATGTCTTGAACAAGCTGAACAGAATCTTGTTCCTAATGGACTTGGCTCTGCATCAATGTAATGTGCATGCTTAAGTGCCATATTCACTAATACTAACTACTGCTGCTCCTCCTGGTTTAGGTGTGCTTCTTGCAATAGATAACATATCAATTTGCGAATCATCATCATATACACCAGCCGCCATCAATGCATCCAAAATAGCTTTTAGGCAATTATCGAGATCAAATATACGCCGACTTCTAGGATGAATATAAATATTAACAGAAAGGCGAGCATTCCCAAAAGATCCAACATGGTCTCTAAGACAGATCGCTTGGACTGCTGTCTTGAATAACATACCTTCTTTTGAGATGAATCTTCTTTTACCATTTGCTCTCCAATATGTATTGACACTTGGTGGATAAGGTAACTCTATTAACACAGACTTCCCCACTGTTGAGCCATTGCATCTGCTATACCTTGAAATGTTTTAGCTCTATTTTTTTGTCTGTCTTTACCGCCTTTATTAAACCAATACCTGGAACTTTAGAACTTTGTCTTTCATTTACAATGTTAGTAGGTATTAATTTAGGCAATCCTTTTAACCATAAACAAGTTTTCTTTTTAAATGGATGCCCATATTCGTATGGTTGAATCGTTTGTGTATAGTTAGGCAACGCATAAACTTTAGATGGTATAGGATTTTCTACACATATCTTTGGTATATTTGCATTATATAACTTCATAAAAAATTCTTTAGCTTCTAATCCTTTGGCAAGCCTATCTTCATTTAATATTCCCTTTGGATAAAGAAATCTTGCGCCAGCATTAGATAAATATGTGCATGGCGGATGTGCAATCATTAAATCCCATCCATCATTAATAATATCTAATACATCACCTTGATAATGTTTGCCTGGAACATCGGTAGGTATAATATCACAACTCATAGCGTCATGCCCTAACTTAGCAAAAGCATCTCGAACTGTTCCACTATATTCGCAAGCAACCAATACTCTCATTAACCAATCACTTTATTAAGTCGGCTATTCAAATCGTCATTAGATAAATGTGCTTTAATGGCATTATTGATAATAGCAGCTTTCGTTTTGCCTTGGTCTTTAGATGCTTTATCTAACAATGCTACGCTATCTGGTGTTAGTCTAACTAGGAATGGTTTTAATGCTGACTCGCTCATAGTGAATCCTCGCTTTCTGGTATATGTTCATAAAAATCTTCAAATAGAGATTCGTTATCATTTAATACTTGTTTAGCAGAAAATAATGCCATATCTGGATCACAAGCACCATCAACTTTCCAATCTCCATTTTCAATGGCTTGCTCTACAACTTCAACTAACTCTTTTAATGCTTCATAAAGTGTCATAACAATTCCTTATACTTGGTTAATTGCTTCACTACTTTTTTCTTGTCTTTACCTTGCGCTTTAACTTTTTGTGGCCTTAAGAAAGCTGGCAGAATACAATCTATCGCTTTATATGCTTTCAGATTTGGTGGATCATCTTTCCATCCTGGACTTTTTAACTCCACCATGCCTTTCTCATTTTGGTATTTAACTTTGTATTCGTATTTACCAAACTCTTTGGCCATGGATTTCATCCACTCTTTAGCTTCCATCAAACTTCTTCTCTACTTCTCCAGTAGACTTGTTGAGTTCATACTCATAGTGTTGTCCATCGTTACCATTTTGGCCAATGGTGTCGATACGAGATTGCTTTTTCTTGCCAAATATACGATCCCAATTATTATTGGCTTCTTCTTCAGAAACTAATAATGGTCGTCTTAGTGATCCTTTGCTCATATACTTAATTCTTTACCTTTATCCATCTTCCATAAGTTTGATATTCTTTTAATAAAGTAGTCCATTTAATTAATCCAAACAAAGCACTTTGCTCTATATATTCTTTAGTAAATCTTACTTTTCTATATTGCACTTCTGGACTATATTTATTCAATGTATTGGTTATTGTATATTCGTATCTAACCCAAGACTTATGTTTTATTTCTCTTACTTTGCTCATATATATCCTTAATTGGTGCGAGCTATAGTTCGATTGACACCGAGACTATTATCTTAATTCGTATCCTCGCACAATACGAAAGCGCCTTATCAACTCCGACCATGACTAAGATAAGGATTAGTTCATGGAAGTATTCTCAATATATATCACAAAGATATCTATGTCAATATACATTTATAACTTGACTCATAATTATTTATCGCTTATATTAATCATAACGGGGCCATTACCCAGCCCTCCTAAATGTAGTAGCTGACAGATAGGGATAAACGTGGTGTAAGTCGGTGGATCTTTCTTATTAGTTGCTCTCTGGACAGAGATCAAGTAACAGTATCGGGGATCAGATCACTGAACATAGAGAGTAGTGCCATCTATGTCACCTAGATAAACGAGAAGCTACAACCCTAAAAGGTTAGTAAGATAATTTAACAATACTGTTTATTATCGGGTTAGGTTCTATTTCGGCACGAACTACATCATGTTAATCTATATTGTCTACAAAGCTCTCTATATCATCCTATTTGGTTTGTATTTAGTCTATATATTTATAAAGGAAATCCTAAGGTAAGGTTTGTTTTTGCTAAGACATACCATCTATCAGATATCTTAGTTGTCAATATATCACTTTTTAACAATTAATGTGTATAAAAAAGACATTTTTGTATACATATCTTATTGATTATACATAGAAAACAAGCATTTTTTAGTGTTACTAGAAATACAAAAGTTATATTAAAGTATAACAAATCTCAAAAAAGTGGGAAAAATTTGTGAGATATACCCTTCGATATGAGTGAGGGTGTGGGGGGCAATAGGTCACCTTTGAAATATCGGATAGTCAATTATAGGCAAGTGAGATTTAATGAAAGCCTTGATAAATAAAGCATGTCACAAGAGGGGTTATCGTTTAAGAGTATGCTAAACGAACCTTTAGCACACTATGAACTTATATCTTATCGACTGTAATGCCTTGCGAGAGTAGGCTCTTAAGTTCTTTTACTGACTTACCGCTATTAATAAGCTTTTCTAGCTTCAACAAATCGCTGTCACTTGCTATATATTCAAACAAGCTAGTTATATCATCCACTTGATTATGTTCTGATCTTCCAACTTCATGAGGTTGCATCGTTTTATCTATCTCGTTGATGAGTTTGGTATGTTTTCTTATCGCTGAGATATCAGAGTTTAAGAATTGATGTTCTTTTAGATCGCTATCTTTTATTTTTTCGTCATAGATAATTCGTCTAGTATTACCTTTTAAAGCTGGCCATGAGTTCTGCACACTCGAGATAATGCCAGCCTTTTCTAGTCTTTTTAAATGCTTTGCAATGTTCTGATGCGTGCAGCCTAGATCGTCAGCAATGCGCTGCAAGCTAACAAAGCTATAACCTCCTTTATTGCAATAACTTGCCAGCACTGCCAGCACTCTTAGATTCTCACCAGTAACGCTTTTATTTAAAAATGCCTTTAATGGCACTACGCAGAACTTGCGTAAATCTTCATTTTTAACGACCTTGAGCTTTATAGGCTCCGGTATATGATAGTTTTTACTTATCGAATTGCTATTATTCATTCAAACATTTTATCAAATTTATTTTATTTAACCTATTGACAATCAATAAAAACGAGTTCATAGTCACCACATCGCAGCAATAAATGCGATTTTTAAACAAACCATGAAAGGTAAATAAAATGCAAACATTAAACATACATGACATTAAATCAATAACATTAAGTGAAGTATCTAACTTTGAACGCAACGCAGATAAGTTACGTGAAGCATTTAGCGTAAGACGTTTAAACATTACTGACATCAGTGGCAATAGAATCAGCATCGAACTCTATGCTGATGATGCTAAGGCTTTAACAGTCATAGCTGACTGGAATCAAGACAAAACAGTTACACTTTAATCATTTAAAAACCACGAAAGGTGAATAACATGACAACAAAACTTCAAAACCTTATCTATTCAATGCTAACTGAATCAACTGGAATCGCTATCTGCGATAGTGGTGGCGACAATGGCCGCCACTGGCAACGAAACCAAAAAAAGACGATTCAAGACTTTATTGACTCACCCGAATGCACACTTGAGTCTTATCACTACAAAGACAATAACTGGGACTTGATTCCTACTATTGATCTATTTCATAAGCTAACCAGCTCACTTGATCTCGATGACTTATGCGATGAGTTCAACTCAATGCCAGTTGAAAACTGGAACTCTGATTATTATGGCGTGAGTTCAGAGGGTTTTGAATGGTTAGAAAATCAAGGCTTCCAAGCTATTGGCGAGGCTTACAATTCTTATAATGGCGACTCTGCATTATCTCAAGTTGTGCAAGGTCAGCAGCTTCAACTGCATGGCGATGATTACCTACTATTGCAGATTCATAACGGCGCAGATGTTCGAGGCGGTTACACTGACGCCAAGCTATTTAAAATAGACTTTAACGAGTTTATATTTTCAGAATATTGCAGCTTTTCTTATGGTGAGGGCGATAACGATCAAATTGACTATTTAAGCGGCGAGTGGACTGACTTCGAAGGTAACTATTTAGATAGTGAAGCACGAAACGAGATCGCTGCCAAAATTGGCGCTAAAACTATTACTGGCGGTCTTATCTATTAATTAAACTCTGAAAGGGTATATAAAATGAAACTAGCTATTTATCATGGCACCAGCAAGCCTTTAATTGCTGTCGGCAAGTATCAAGTAAACATGTTGCAGTTTGCTGAAAAGTATCAAGGTTGGCACTCATATGCTAACGATAAGACTACATTAAGAGCTTTAAACGGGCTTTTAAAGCGTGGATCAATCGTTATTAATAATCATAATCAATTCAGAATCAATTATTAAGGGGCTTTAATATGACTCAGTTACTTAAACACTTCCTATTTTTAACGCTTGGCATGATAAGTTTTTATTGCTGGTTATTACTACTCTTATCATTCTAAAGTTACACTTTAAGCGCCTTTAAACGGGCGCTTATGGGGTAATTTTACCCGAAACCATGAAAGGTAATTAAATGTATACATCGCAAAGGCAGCAAATTGAACTCTTAACGCAAGCCCTAACGCTTGCAATTACAGCGCCAACTAATGATAAGGCCAACGAGTGCATTGAAATGGCGTATTCATTCATGCGAGGCTTACCCGCTCAAACTGTAGAGCGTTGCAAATCAGAGGCCTCGAGATTGGCGGGTCTATTATGAAATTTATAGCTTATTATCGCGTCTCAACTGATAAGCAATGTGAAAGCGGTCTAGGTTTAGAAGCACAGCAGCAAATGTGCTACGCTTACGCAAGAGCGGAAGGCGTTGAGATCGTGGCCGAGTATACTGACATCGAGAGCGGGTCTCATAATCATAGACCCGAACTGCTCAAGGCGCTTGCACTTTTAGAGCTTGAAAAAGATCAATTCCTATTGGTTGCTAAGCAATGTAGACTTACGCGCTCGGTGCATCTTATGTCTGAGCTGTTAGAAAAGAAAGTGCCATTAGTCATCGCTGAAACCCCCAAAGCTAGCATCTTTGAATTACATATTCGCGCTGTATTGAATGAAGAGACAAGGCGTCAAATATCTATCAACACAAAGAATGCTTTGAGAGCCGCAAAGGCTCGAGGGATTAAGCTCGGGGCGCCTAGAGATCGTCTAAAAGATATTTCAATTATGGGTGGCAATAGACGCGCCTATCACACAGCACAATACGCTTTAAGTATTAAACAATGGGTTGATATTGCAATTCAACAGGCGGATAAACCAACATGCGCTGGCATTGCAAAGAAACTCAATGAGTTAGGTATCAAGACTTATCTTAACCGCCAATGGACAGGCTCTAACGTTCAATGGTATTTCAACACAATCAAAGAAAGAGAGAGAAAATATGGTAGGGAAATTGACGCCGAATGACATGATGTCATGCTCAAGGCTTCCAGCATTATTAGGATTTAGCAAGTTTAGAACCCCAAATGATGAATTGAAGCAAAGCATAGATCATTATCAAGGCATTGAGCCAGAGTTTATTGAGAATGAACCAATGATCTGGGGCAATCTTACAGAGAAGTTAATCCTTGCCGAAGCTGTCAAGCGTTTAGGCTGTGAGATTGATAATCTAGATCACACAGAGGCATACTTTCATGAAAGCATACCCTTGGCTTGCTCACTTGATGGCACTGCTCAAGGCGCTGGGACTGAAATATTCACAGACATTGGCAATGGGATTTATGTCATGAATGATGGCACAAAGCCTATCAAGCTCGATGGATTAGGTATTTTAGAGGCTAAACTAACTGCACAGGATGTCGAAGATACCCCAGCGGTTTATCGTGGAGTGATTCAACTTCAAGGACAAATGGATATTATGAAAGCTAAATGGGGTGCGCTATGTGTATTATATCGTGGCACAACACTAAGGATATTCTTATATGAGCGCAATGAGGATCAAGTGAATATGATTCATCAAGCGGTAGAAGAGTTCCAAGCAAAGTTAGATAAATATAAATCTAATGAAGAAATTGATTGGTATCCATTATCAAGCAGCAATGAAGCGAGTCGTGTGTTTGATCGTGCTGAAAAGAGTGCGATTGATATTCCAGAAATTGAGATCCAAGCTGAGAAGATCATAGAACTTCGTGAGCAAATCATGGAGTTAGAGAATGCGATTGATCGTTTACAAATCAATATCATGGAACAGATGCGTGATGCAGAAGTATGCAATGCTGGTCGTTATAAAATCTCATGGCCTATGCGTCAATACAAAGCACAGCCAGCAAAAACTGTGCCAGCTAAAGAAGCCTATGTCATTAGACAATCTAAACTTTCTATAAAGGATCGTATATGATGGCAGATGATGATATTCAATGGTATTCAACAGTAGCAATGCAAGAGCTTCAAGAATTAGAAACAAAAGTAGCAAAGGTAAAAGTAAAAGCAAGTGATATTATTAAATCTTACATAGGAGAAACTAAAGATGACTCAATCAGTATCGGCGATTGCTAAGGCATTCGTCAAAGCACAGAAAGAATTTGCACCAGCACTCAAGACATCAACTAACCCACACTTTAGATCAAAGTATGTGTCTTTAGATGGATGTATTGAAGCTGTATTAGATGCGCTCAATAACAATGGCATTGCACTTATCCAATCAACGCATGAGTGTGATAATGGCGTTAAGGTAGAGACTATTCTTATTCATGAAAGTGGTGAGATATTAACTGGAGGTATCCTACAAGTGCCAGCCACTAAGCAAGATGCTCAAGGTTATGGGTCAGCATTAACCTACGCTAGACGCTATTCTTTAATGGCTACTTGTGGTATTGCACCAGAAGATGACGATGGGAACGCAGCAGTTAGCGCTCAGAGTGTTGTAAAAAAGCAACAATCTAGTGGATTTACCTTCTATATTCCAGGAAAAGACCCACTAGAGCTATCGGATGTATTGACATGGCAAGGAAAATTCGATGAAATGAGTGAACAGCTAGTTAATTCTAGCCTAAACCCAGAGGATAAGATATCGAAACTAAAAGCATTAGTAGAAGCTAACCAGCCTACACTAAACCGCTTACCAGTAACAGTTAAGATGCAATACATAGGCAAGCAAGCCACACGCATCAATAATGTGAAAGGAAAATCAAATGAAACAATACAAAACTAACTTCAATGCTTTTGAATGGCGTTTCCCACGCTCATTTAAAGAGCTTAATGGTTATGAATACGAGGTGACATTAGAGTCACCCAAAGAGAAAAGGCAACGCATATGGAAAGCCACTAGGATTTCCATAGGCATTGCTCTATCTTTGTATGCTTGGCTTACTTATTCATTACATACATTGTAACTTCAAAGCCGAAGCGCATTTCAGTAGCTGCTGGTTTTGTCCACATAATCGTTCTCCTTTCGTGAGTTCATTATGCCAAAAGTATATAGAAAGTATATACGCAAAACCATGAAAGCTACCTAAGCAAAGGAGACTTTATGTTAGATGTTGCAGCAGTCATGTGTATGAGTTTAACGATGTATCACGAAGCTAGGGGCGAGCCTGTCCCTGGCCAAGTGGCAGTAGGGTATGTGCTTTATCGAAGAGCTGACTTTAATCAGAAGAAGATATGCTCAGAGACTTTCAAGGCAGATCAATTTGAATGGACTCAAAAGACTAAATACATACCACCTTATTCACAGCTTAAACCTTTTGTGTTATTGTCTGAGAAGATCATAAAGCAAGAGATCAAAGATAGTAGTAAGGGTGCTAGTTATTTTCATAATGTAAGCATGCCAAATCAATGGGGCATGAAACCAAGAGCAGTTATTAATAACCATGTATTCTATTAGGAGGCCATGATGGATAATGAATTTGATTTAGAAGCTAAAAAAATTAAGAAGCCAGTTAAGGTGCTTCAAAAATTATATGATGATCCTACTGAGGATAATGATGACATCAATGATTTTAAATATGACCATGGAATAAAGGATCATTATGACGAATAAAGAAAAGTTATTAACGCTTGTAAGTATTGTATGTATTTTTATCATGCTATTTGTTAGTGTTGATATAAACATTAATCAGATTAAGCCAAGAAGTTTTGCAGATAAAGATATCAAGTGTATTGATGGTAGATTATTTGAAGAAGTAAAGAAGAATATGTTTGTGTCTAGCCATCTCGAATGCTTTGAGCAAAGAAAGTTCTAGCTAAGTCATTGATTATAAAGAAAGACCTACACAATCGCTCTATAACGCACGATCGTATATGAGTTGATACTTTGGTATACCTAGTTTTAGTGTAGTTGCTTAGGTTTTGGATAAACATAGAGCATTTGCATATATTCTGCATTAATTTCTATGTAATCATCCTCGTTTTCTGACAAAAAAATTCTTAAGATTGCAAGAGGTGACTCTTCAATGATCTCGATATCCCAAATCTTACGACCAATAAGTTTGTCTAAGATATCTAATTGTTCTGATGTTGGATTTTCCACTAAACAAGTTTACCATGCCACTTTCCATTTGTGTTAAGTATCATTGGCATTAGTTTAGGTTGGCCATCTATAATCATGCCGCATCCAACAATGAATCTTGTCTTAAAGTTCTTAGCATAATTAAATGCCATAGACTTTTGATTGATAAGTGAACCGACTTGCATACCCCATACTAAAGCATCTGGGTTAGAGTAATAACCAATGCTAAACTTAGTATGATAGTGACCTTGAACTGTGTTCATACCATACTGCATAGCTACCTTTAATACATCAGCAGATAGTCCATGTGTAAAGAAACATCTAGTGTTATCAGATAGTGTAATCGTATGATCTTCTACCCATTGCCATCCTTTGCCAATGCCAAGGAAGTCATTGTAATCTTTGAGGTAACCTTTAGGAACGCCATGCTTTAATGCTCTACGATAAAGCATAGATGAATGGTTACTATGCACTAGCACCATCTTCGGAAAAATTTTTTCTAGCGTTTGAACGTATGCAATAGACGCTGCCAATTCATGGCCAGCAGAGAATAGATCTGGATCGCTATCATGCATAGACATCGCATGCATATCAAGCTCGTCACCAATATTAACAACGAGATCTGGTTTGTATTTTGCCTTGAGCGCTTTAAGAAAGTTGAATGCATCTGGATGGTGATATGGAATGTGTAGATCTGATATGACTAATACTGATTTGTATTTCATTTCGTATCCTCATAGTGGAGTTACGAAACGATATCACATTAATTAATAGTTTGCAAGGAACATTGCTTTTTCATCTTTGCGTCTGTTCTCAAGACCACGCAAGACTTTACCACCAGCCTTGCAATACTTTAAGAGCGACTCCATAGCTTCTTCTTTATCTCCGCGAATAAGCGCTTGACGGATGGTGCTACGCTGAAATGTTCCCAGACCAAGATTAAAACTAAAGCAGACAAGAGCGTCAAACTCGCATTGCTTAAGGTGCACGTTAGGTAGCATCTTAGATACTCCCAACTCGAAGCGATTGAGATCGTGTTTAAGAAGTTCATCTATTTCCTCATTAGTAAAAGTCTTATTCCAAGATTCAGGCAGTGACTTACCATCACCAATAAGATGACCCACCCCAACAGTCCACAGACCAGCGGGACAACGATAAGGTTTATTCCTAACTCCCTCATGATGCTTAATAACTTTAATACATTTATCACTTACTTTCATTCACCGCCCTTTTTCTTTTCCCATGTTCGAGATCCGAAATAGAAACCAATGATTGATGATACGATTGCCATCTCATCTTCTGAGAATATGGTATCCATAGCTTCTGGAGTAAAACCATTAGTAGATTTAACAGCCCATATGAAACCAGCAATATCAACGAATAGTAATAAGCCAACGAATGTAAAAGCAATGATGGGTCTGACTGATGCATTCAATGTCTTAACCCATGGTGCTGCTTCTGCTACTAACTTAGCATCGTGTTGGTATAATGCTTCACGTTCTTGTGCATAGGTTTGAGCATTGATACCTTCTAATTCAATAGCTGCAATCTTTTCTTGTGATTGGAATCCAGCTTGAGCCATAGCCATTTGCTGTTCATTCTGTAGTTTAGCCATATCACGCTCATGCTTTTGGTCTCCACGTTGTTGGAAGAAACCAAGAATGCTTGGCAGACCACTGGTTGCAAAGCCTAAGATACCACTTAATATTGCTAACATTTAAAACTCCTCTTTATCATATCCATAGAGATTACATACAATCTCTGCATACTTATTAAACTTATCTTCATGTGCATCAAAATCTTTATGTTTGTTATACCACAACATGCAATGAATCATCTCATGCAATAAAGTTTCATTGATCTTATTGAAGTCCTCACATAACCTAGATATCTCTATCCTTGGTGGATCATTTACAAACCATCCATATGTATCTGGATCATTGACTACCTTAAAGATTACCTTGTGCGGAGCTGGCATCCTATAGTTACAGAATGGTGGCATCCTAACAAAACAAGCATACAGTTTACGCAAGTTTTGTTTAGTCAATAAGACCATTATTTAGCCAATGGATTGATTGTTGATTTGCGTAATGCTTTCATCTCCTCACGCACTGCGTTAAGAGATACATCAACTTCTCGTTGTGATCCTTTGATAATGGCTGCTGTTTCTTTAGAAGATGCAAATGCTTCTGATGCTTTCTCATAAGCTCTATTGTTAGACATAGCTAATTCAATCATACGATTGTCAGCATTCTTAACCTTATCTTCTAATACAGTGATGCGTGTTTCAACATCACTCATCTTCTTTACTTCTTCAATTGTCGAAGTCAAATCGTTGAATAGGGTTATCCCGTAGTAGACTGCTCCACTGATAGGAACTAATACCGACAAGAGTATCCCCAATATCATCTGCGAGGATAAGTTTAAAGTATATTTCTTGTTCTCTGGCGTAGTCATTCTCTTGCTCCATGTTGATTGCTTCTATGATCTGTTGATTCTGTATCGTGTATGCTTGAGTCAGTAGTTGCATGCTCATAACAATCCCAAACCCAGGCACTATTTCTTTTGACTTTGGTAGTTCCGTCTTGACTTCTTGCGTAGATGTTGTGGGACTCGTTGAGACTGTCGTTGAAGTTTCTGTAGACTTCACTTCTTCCTTGACCGAAGTAGTTGTTTCCGTTGTCTGAGTCTGCGCAACATCCTGTGGCACAGTTACAGGATCTGTTACTATGGGCTGTGCATTGATGGGATTCAGTGGACTCGTTGGATTTAACGGACTTGTCGGACTGATTGGATTTGTCGGATTGTCCATCGACTTGACACAACTGTTGGTAACTTGAATCCAAGAACCAAACACTGGAGTCGAGTATGGATCTGAGCATGTCGAAGTTCTTTGCTCTAGTATTGATCCAGTGTATCCAGCTTCGCATGCTACTGTCCTTTGTTCAGTAGACGTGAAGCAAGTTGGTGGATCTTGTGTGCAATTATCTGACGTAGTTGTCCAAGAAGTCCAAGTATGCGAGCTACAAGTATAGGAACGACTTTGATTAACCACGCCACTATAGTGTGGTAAAGGGCAACTAAGCGATTGATACTCGACTGAATCAGTGCAGACTGGCTGAATGTATGGAGCGCAGATAGGATCATCTGGCCTATACGGACACCATGCTGTAGTAAGCGCTGTAGCATCGTCAATGCCATAGCACTGTAAGTTACTAATCCATCCTTGAGTTGTTGGAACATATGTGCAATACCATGCATAACTTGTGTTACTCCACAGAAGGATTAACAAGAGGTAACGTATATGTCGGACCATAGAGTTTCTCAAATCGTTTAGGATCTTTCTCATGCCATGCACGTTTAGCTGTATAGCCTAGTGATCCACCAATAGGGCAAGGTGATCCAGACATTTCCATAGCATCCCATACTCTAGGATCTTGACATAATACTGATACTGCTGCTACTTTTAAACCTAAGTCATTAAGTGTCTTGGCTAGTTTGATACGCTCACAGTTTTCATCTGTAATAGTAGAGCCACCACTGATAGAGAACATGCCTGTATTAGCGCCACCAGAGATACCAGACTTACACATATCATTAGAAAAGCCAGACATTGATGGGGCCATAGCACTTGGCACTGGCATCCCTTTGTTATTAATGGTTGTTGTATCAGCGTATGAATGAACGCAATATAAAACAACAAGAGTTAGAAATATGCCTAATAGTATTTTCATTTGATTACATGAATCTATGAGTTAATAGAAATACAATAACAAATCCAGCAGTGCCAATAAGGATCTGTTCTAGTCTTTTAAGTCTTGCATTAATTTGTTCATAACGAATAGCACATACTTCTTCATGTGTGCTAAGTCTTGATTCTACATCTGATTTAACCATGATTAAACCTTATACGGATAACGATTTTGAATTGAAGTTACTGCATCTAACCAATCCTGTTGTGTTTTAATTCCACGTTGATATTGGAAAAATATTGGATCAGACTCTGCTTTATATGCTTCTGATCTTTTATCACTTTGAGATTGGTTATAAATATCCTTTTGACTTTGAGTTTCATAATCATCAGATACTTCTGATTTAATTACGTTTCCAGTAGTTACTGTATAATAGATAGCATTATCACAAGTATAACCGCCATCAAACTGATCTGCTGTTGAAAATGGACCATATACTTGACCACTATCACTTGTTAAAATATATTTCATAATTTTCCTTTAAGCTACGAATGGTAATGCTGGGGTTAATATAGCTGTATAAATATTGTTATCACCAAGAATCATTGATGTAATAGTTCCGGATGTCCAAAAGTTTTGAGATCCTGGATTACTATAACTAGCAAAGTTAAAGTTAAAGTTATTATTTGTTGGATCAGCATTAATAATTTTTCCATAACCAATAATCCAATAACTACTTGATGATTGTGCATAGTAGTTATAAGTTGTTGCTAAGTTATTTACACTAGAATAACTCTTTGATGGAAATGCTTTCCAATTATAATATTGACTTCCAGATACTGTAACAGTTGCAGATCCAGCATTAGCAATACTATAACAATATGCATCATATATTGCCTTACTTCCATCTGATGTAAATAAATAATAATCCTCACCTTTATGAGATGGTATAGTTGGAATTAAATTTCCAGCTATTTGTGTTGTTTGTGATGTTCTTGATCCAGACGTAATAGCATTAGTTGAAGTATTATAAGACGCATAATATCTATAACTTGTTCCAGATCCACTATAATCAACAACCATTGTTGTTTTGCTTGTTGGTGAACAATAGTAATAATAACTATTACCAGTATCTGATGTGCTTAATGTGCCAGATGCTTTTGTAATAGTAACTGTTGTTCCAGATACATCAACTCTAGCTCCAGCTAAAGCAGCTCTATTTCTATTATAGTAACCATTTCTGTCTCGTTGCCATACCCAGAAACAATTATTAGATCCAGTATACATAACATCAGCTCGTTCTTCACCTTGACCAGCATCATTATTTACATCGTAAGTTGCACCAGATACATATAAAGAACCACTTACAATTGCAAATGCTGCATACCCTGGCCATATTGGCTCACCACCATTATTTTGTCCAGCACCCCAACAAATAATTCCTCTATCAGATCTATTACTATCAGATCCAAATCCAGTAGCTGTTCTTACACCACCACCAGCATAACTTGGAATTGATGGGTAAGTATAAACTGATACAGGAGATCCAACAGTTATAGCTAAAGTGCTTCTATTTAATGTTAATAATTGTGCATATATAGTAGATGGTCCAGCTGTTGAGCTCACAAGTATATAGTATGTATCAGTAACCTTACATATATGTGATACTCCAGCTCCAGATGCAAGACTTAAAGAGCTAGCTGATAATGTATAAGATGCGGTTGTAGGTGCGCCAGCAGTGATAGGATTGTGTAAGTGCCATACACCATTAGAACTTGAATTATCTTCTAAATTTAATGGGACTGATACGATTGGACTTCCACTAGCACTTGGATATAAATATTCTCTAATTGTTCCGCCATTATCTTTTATTGCTACTGGGAATGAAGATGTATTATAGAATACAAAATAACCAGATCCTTTAGTCATTAAAGTAGCATCTGGTAATGTAATTGATTGACCTTCTGCTGTTGCAGTAACAACTTGTAATTGATTGCTTGAATAAGTTAAGGTAACATTTGGTGTGCCTGTGCTTAATGTTAAATAAGAAGCTCCAGATCTTGATCCACTTGCTGGTGCTTGACTTACCCATGATGATCCATTAGATACAAGAACATTACCGCTTGTGCCAGGAGATGTTAATCCTGTTCCACCATTTGCTGCTGGAAGAGTTCCTGTTACTGCACTCGTTAATGATACATTTGTAATAGTATTGCTAGCACCACTAATTGTTTTATTAGTTAATGTTTGAGCAGTTGTCTTATCGACAGTAATTGATGTATCAATAGAGAATTGTGTTCCAGATACACTTAATCCATTGCCAGCTGTATATGATCCAGCACCAGAGAATTGTGTGAATAATATATCTGACGATCCCATAGTAGTTACTGGAGCTGTAATTACCCATCCAGTATCACCATTCACTGTGCCATTGACTATAAAGAAAAAATCACCGCCATTTAATTCAACTATTTGATCCGCAGAAGTTGCTCTTGTTAATACTGTTCCACCAGTAGCCCATGTATATACACCATTATGAGCAGCATTAGCTTGATTTTTAATAAGGATACGATCACCATTAACAAGTGAATATCCGTCTAATGTTGTAAGTGCTGTGCCTAATGTAAGTGTAGCTCCAACTCCAGAAGTTCCATTGTTATATGTAACTGTTCCAGATAAAGCAGCAGTTGTTGCAGCGGCTACTGAATCATGCACATGAAGGTTTGTAATAGCAGCATCTACATATTGTTTTGTTGCTACATCTAGAGCATTAGAAGGATCTGCACTTACTGCAATAGCTCCACCAGTAATAGATACATTAGATGATGATTGTGTTGCAATAGATCCTAAACCTAGATTTGTTCTGGCTGTAGTAGCGCTATTAAGATCTGATAGATTGCTTGCTTTATTAAGTGGAGTATATGTTAATGCATTTGTTACATCAGTAGATGATAATGTTACAGCTCCTGTTCTTGTATTAAATGCTGTTACAGCACCAGATACATTCAAAGCTGCTTGATTCCATGCAGAACCATCCCATACATATAATTGATTAGATGATGTATTCCAATATAAAGCACCAGTAAGCAGTGCATTTCCATCATTATCTAAAGATGGTGCAGATGATTTAGATCCAAGATATCTATCATCAAAAGCATCATAGCTATTAGCAGCATTTGTAGCTGATGTTGCTGCTGATGATGCACTTGACGCTGCATTTGATTCTGATGTCGCTGCATTATTAGCTGATGTAACTGCTGCTTGAGCATGATATTTAGCAGAATATTCACTACCAGATACTGGACCAGAAGTCTTAGTAGCCCAATTACTTGCTAATGTAGCACTGGCAGCTGCATTAGATGCTTCTGTTGGAGCAGCAACAATAGCAGACATATTTGTTGCAGCGCTATTAACAGATGATATGTTAGTTGCTACAGTATTAATATTAGTATTATTTGTAGCTACAGTATTGATGTTAGTAGAATTACCAGCTACAGATGTTACGTTTGATGAAATTCCAGCAACAGTTGATATATTAGAAGATATACCAGCAACAGTTGATATATTAGAATTGTTACCAGCTACTGTATCAATATTAGTTTTATTAGTATTAACAGCATCAATATTTGTTAAGTCACCAGCTACAGAATTAACATTAGCAATGTCATTGCCAACTAGATTTACATTTGCAATATTAACTGCAACTGTATTGATTTCTGATACAGGCTCATTAAGATCAGAAGCTACTGTATTAATATTAGATGTATTACCAGCTACTGTTGTTACATTTGATGAGATGCCAGCGACTGTAGATATATTACTTGCAATACCAGCAACTGTATTAATATTTGATTCATTACCAGCAACATCAACAATTTCTGTTTCTATTCCAGCTACTGTTGAAATATCAGTAGCAATACCAGCAATAGTTGTAATATCTGTAACTGCATTTACTACCTCTGGATTACCAGTTGTAGCATTAAATGATAAATATTTACCAGCGCGTGATGCTTTAGCTGGCAATGTCATGTTAATAGAAGTAGGATCTGTAACAGGAGCTTTAATAGAACGCTCAGCTGTTTCAGCAACTTGTTGTGCAAATATAACTTCTGAATCTAATTCGGTATTAAGAGCATTTGCAAAGAAATCACCACCAGTTACAAAGTCTGTAGATCGTTGAATAGCTCTAGCACCGACAATTGTAATTTGGTCAGATCCTGTTGCAGCTGATACTAATGTAACCGATCCTTCACCAGTAGATGAATTAATACTTACAGTATAATCTGTTGTTAAAGTCAAAAGTGTGGTATTCTTGTATACTGCGATATCTGTGCTTGTTAATACTGGAAACGAAAAAGCATATGGGCCTACGCCAGCAGAGCCAGTATAGACTACACGTCTTGATACATTAGTTATTGGATAATCAGCCATATTATTTACCTTTTATAAATGCCCATCTCTTGTTGTTGTTGTTTTACCTCATCTAGTCCCATTTGTAAATCAATATCTTCGTTTACAAGCATTTTCCATGCTCTACCATAAGTCTCAGATATCTCATTAGAAATAGCCTTTTGAGCCACAGACATATCCATGCCTTTAATACGTCTATATAATTCACCTAATTTGCTTACACGTTGTTCTAATTTTCCACTGTCAGTAGCAAGTTCTATCCATCTATTATATTGTTCACCAGATAACATAACGCCATCTTTTGATTTTGGTGGCACAAATACAGGAACACCATACTCAATTAATGTAGCATAGCCAGCGATAGGCTTACCTTCTGATGTTCTAAATGGGTTAAATGTTTCATAGAAATTACCTTGACCAGCAGTCTTTTCTTCTCCTGTTAATGGATCTAATGCTGGTGGTAATGCATCGCTCATACGTGGACTACGTGACTTAATATTAGCTAATGCTTTCCAATAGCCTTCATAGAATGGATTTACATCATCTCTTAATGATGTATCTTCACGCATAAGATTTGATTTCTCTGGATGTAGATATCTTTCAGCAGTAGCTGATAGTGAACTATAAGTTCCAGTTGAAACCTTACCATCTACCATAATGACTGGAGATCCACCTAAAGCAAATTCTGTGCCTTTTTGTGATACTTTAGTAAGTATATCAAATAGCTTACGTTTAGCAGTGACTGAATCACTTGAGAATGTATCATGTAAATCACTGATACCTTGCAGCATATCAAGATTACTCATGTAATCATAAAGACCCATAGCTCCATTCATAGCTAAAGCATTTAATCCTTCTTCATCTGGATCTTGCATTGAGTATTCAGCAGATGCTGATGCCATGCCTAATAGTGATGCTAATGGACCTAATGATTCATATGAAATATATACTTTATCTGGACCAACGCTGACGTTTGATATTTCGCTAAATTTATCAAGTTCTTCATCACTTACATCTGCTTTGTTTAATACAAATGAGAATGGTTGCCATCCAGTAGCCTTAAGTGTTTCTAAGTCTTTATATCGTGTTGGACCTGGACCAGTGAGTTGTCCACCTAATGTATATTGATATGTGCCATACATAGCCATACTACCAAGCGTAATCTTAGCTAATGCTTGATCTGCTTCAATACCACCAGCTGAAATAGCTTTTCTTACAGATGGTAAGATAGGAGCTACTGGTGTGCGTGATAATGTTTCTTTAACAATATTAGCTGGAGTTCTAACGAAAGGCACATATAGTTTAAGATATGGCATACCTAAGAACTCTTTGTTAATCACTTGATTAATTGATCTCATGCTACCTTCAAGTTCAGCAGTAAATGTTACTGTGCGAGCTTGTTTAGTTGCAGCTTCATGTAATTCATCTGTTGGATTAATTAATAGATCAGCCATATATTTAGTAGATTGAACACGTGCTTTTTCTTCATCAATGCCAGATGCTACAAGTTCATCATATTTTCTATTGCCTTCACGTCTAGCTAATGCAGCTAACTCACTCTTATAGCCAATGGCCTTAAAGAACTCATCTTCTGCCATTAATGTTCTACCAGGAATAGTCACTATGTTTCCATAATATTTAATAGCCTCAGACATGCCTTTACCAAATACGCTATCACCAAAGTTAAGACTAAAGTCATCTCGACCAATCTTAGCCATCTCTAGTTTAGTAGTTGGATCTGTAGGCATATTGGTTTTGAATGCTTTACCAGCCAATCTGAATGCATCTGTTGATGCTGCCATCATAGCTTGAGCTTGATCCATGACTTCATTCATTTGAATATAGTCTTTGCTTCCAGTAACAACTGATCTACCTTTACCTAATACAGAAGCAACTAATCTTTCTGGAGTTTGCCACATGCCAAATAATGCATTACCAGCAATGTTCTTAGCATGAGTTACTGGAGATGATAATAATCCATTGACCCATGTTGCATACCAAATATCTTTGGCGCTACTATAAAGTGTTTTTTCTGCAAGCATTGATCTATCCATGCCAGCATTAAGCGCAATATAATGATTTCCAAGATCATCTATGTTATCTAAGCCACCAGAGCTTTCTAATACTTTATCAAGCATCTCTGTTCTTTGTGCGCTAATTGTTGATTCTTTGTAGGCTTGTCTTAAGATACCAAATGTTCTTGCTACGTCTCTACGTTTGCCAACAGCACCTTTCATGAAGTTACCTTCCATGTTGATGCCTAATGCAAACTGAGCAGCTAAATCTTTAGTCTCAAGGCTTAATGGATCTTTAGCTTTAGCAGCTACATACTTTTGCCATAATTCTACGTTCTTATCTTGAATGCTACGTGCTACATATGGAAGCATTGCAAATTGTTTAGGATCTGCAATAGTCTTAGCATTTGTATTAACAACATATTCAAGGAAGTTTTCATCATAAACTCCATCTTTTTTGATGTTTTCAATAATGTCTTTATATGACATCTTTTCATACTTAGCTAAATCATATGTATCTGTAATAGATTTACCTAGATTATTGAAGTCTAGTGATGATGTTGGATCATAAAGTAATTTATCGATCTCAGCTTTAGGATCTGGCTTAACCATTTGTTGAATAACTTTTTGTGTTGTTTCTTGGCCAGCTTCTGGAATAACAGTAAATTTACCCTTCTTCTCAAATACTTTCCCAGGAGTTACTAATGGCTGATCTAAGTCTTTAGTAACATCTTTAGCAGTCTTTGTGATAATCTTCTTAACAATATCAATAGGCTTCTTAAGATTGATAGCAACATCAACTTTCTCGCCAGTGAATGTAAAATCTGTTTCATCTGGCAAGTTACTTGTTGGATCTTCTAACTCATCGCCTTGAGTTGTATATGGAACAGAAATATCTATTGCTTGTTGAATGTTCTCATCTGGATTAATAGCTTTAGTTGTTTGCTCTAAGTCAGCATTAACATTATCTAAAGCATTAAGTCTTGTATCTAATGATCTATTGTCGATTGTCATTTAATAGCCTTTGTCATCTTTGATATACCTTTTGCAATACCTTTGCCAGCTGGAACAGCAACACCAGCAGTAAGAACATCAGCAGCCATAAGTTTAGCATCTGGAGTTAATTCAGTTGCCATGCCTTTGCCTCTTGTTAAACTTTCACCACGACCAGCAGCTTGCAATGCAGCTGGAGTGCCAGTTACTTTACCATCCTCAACGCTACCTACAAATGGCAATAGATCGCGTAATCCAATCTCTACGCCTTTAATATTAATCTTACCAATGCTATCTAATGCATTACCAACTTCTTCTAATGTTAAGCCAGTCTTTTGCAATACGTTTTCAAATGGAGTCTGAGGAATCTCTTTTAGCACCTCTGTCTTTGGCATAGGCGTAACAATCTCTTCCTCATCTGGAGCGTAAGCATTTAGTTTATATTGCTTAAATCTTTCATCTAAGTTCATTAGAAGCTCGCTTTATTCTTTTGTTGTTGATTATAAGTATCTATATCTCTTAATGCACGTTTAATTATTCGCCTATCTTCTTTTGGTATGTTCTTAAATAACTTATCCACATCTGTAGCTTTATAAGCATTTTCTTGATATAAAAACTTATAAGTAGTAGACATTTTCTCTAAATCTGCTTTAGCTTTAGTATATATTTCTGTAGAATTAGTATCCATAATTTGAATAGCATTTTTTCTTGCTATTTCAGCTACATTAACTGGAAGTCCTTTAGCTCTTAATGCTTCAACTTCTTTTGTAGTTGATAGAATACTTTTAGCCACAACAGCATCTTGTTCTGGTTTAAGCATAAGCATTTGCTCTGATGTAATATTAACTGCATTTAATACAGCTTGCTTAATCTCACGATCATTATCTGATCTGCTAAAATATTTATCTTTAAGTTGCAATGCTTGTTTGTATGTAATTCTATTTGCTTTAGCAGCAGCATCAATCTCACCAACACTTAATAGATCAACATTAACTCGATTAAACATCTTATTATATTCAGCAAGATTTCCTGGTGTTTCATCTTGTGCAGTTACAATAGACTTATATTCATCATTGCTAATAGGTATTTCTTTAGCATGCAATGCAGTAATAGTTTCATTCGGACCAACTTTACCATCATAAAAATCTTTCATGATAATACGATAGTCATCTTCTCTTAGCTTTTTGGTAAGTTTTTCATTAGCCTCAATAAGATTGCTTTGAGCTACTTTTTTCTCTGTTAGTTTCTTAACAACTTCCATGCGATCTTCTGGAGCAACATAGTCATTAAGGAACTGAGTCATATCACCAGCTTGACCATCCATGATCTTCATAGATGCTTCTCCTGGTGTAGAAGCAAATGTTTTATCTTTTAATACATAGTTACCAATACGATCAATTACAGCATTCTTAAATATCTTATTGATCTCATTCTTTTTCTCTGCAACTTTAGTAGGATCAATACGTGTAATTAATTCATCTACTGATAGTTTAAGTTGCTTTTCAACGAGTTTATAATCTTCAAATGTAGTATATGTATCTAAAAGTGTAGGAACTTGCTTCTTAAGATTATCTAATTCTTCGTCTACTTTAGCTAAGTTTTCAGCTTCAATGCGTTTAGATATGCGATCTAATGCATTCTTACGAGTAGCATTGCCTAAAATAGTAACAGATTGTCTATATTTAGCTGATTCTTCTGGATCAATCCCAGCCAATACTTTTGAATGGCCATCAACGATACCATTAAGTTCATCGTCAATCTCTTGCATATTATATGGATTGCCAGAATTAACAACAGCATCAATGTCAGTAAATGATGCTCTTGCTTCTTTTTCTAATTCTGTTCTAAATGTAGCCACTTGAATCTTACGTGCAGCCTCACCAAAATAAGTATCAGATGGTTGGAATAAGTCAGATGGTTTCTCTTTATTTTTGATAGATTCCATCACTTGTTTCAATGATGGTGTATTCTCAATGCCATATTGCATACCAGCTTCTTCTGCTTTTTTAACAGCGCCTTTATATGCAAATTCACTAATACGATCTAAGCTAGCATTAAGTGATCTAGCTTGTTTAATCTCTTCTTGAATGTTAGCATATTGCAAAGTAGGAAACTCTGCATACATAATGCCAGAACGCTGATATCTAATATTATCTGCCATATTATGCCTTCTTAGTTGTTTCTGTTGGTTTACCTAACTTATAATATCCATAAGCAGCTTCACCTAATCCAGCAGCTGATGATAATAATCCAGATGTCATAGATGTTTCTGATGCGGTATTGAATATATTACTTTGTATTTGACCAAATGTTAATGCATTTCTAGCATTAGCCACATCCTTAGTAAACTCTTCGCCAGCTATACGTTCATTAGCAGCAGCCAATGTAGCCTGAGATCCTTCTGTGCCTAATATACCACGTGCATACCCACTAGCTACTAATGTAGATTGTGTCTCTCTTAATTTTCTTAAAGTCTGATTAGCTCTTTCTTCATATTGCAAAGCCTTTTGTGATGACTCTAACTTTGCTTGTTCAGCTTGAACTTTATATAAATTAGATTGAGCAGATGCCTGTTGCAATGTATTAATTGCTCCAAATACTTTAGCTGCTAAAAATACTTGTTCCATATTATGTTCCTTGATGAACTGCTACTTTATATTCCATACCCAATAACGTCATTTTTAATGGCGCACTTTGAGTAATTGTAATCTTTGCATCTGTGCTATATCCAAGTATACCATGAAGCACTTTAGTTCCAGTAAAATCTGGTATATCCGCATCAAGAATAGATGGTGTATCAAATGATCTAAATGGAACTTCAATGCCATTTACCACCATATTCTGTGTTTCTAATACTAAAGCATTAACTTCAACAATACGTTTTTTAAAGCCTAATCTAGTTCCTGTTTGAATTTTTAGATCTACAGGCATTGTAGTCACTTGCACATTAATTGGCAAGCCTAATTCATAGCTTGATGTAGATGATCTTGAGAATGTTATTGTGCCACCACTAGGCACTGTTTGATTAGCTTGCACTGTTCCATCAAGAAGAATATTAACTGATCTTCCTACAAGATGACTCATAGATACAGACGATGCAGCTCCACCAATTTTTGCTGAATCTACTAATAATGAATCATCAAATCTTTCTACATAATATTGATCTGTGCCAGATATTGTTCTTTTAACTACAGTATAGATAGTCGTAATATCAACGCTAACATCTACAAATGAATCTGTGCCAGTAATAAACTTAGATGGTGCTATAACATTTTCTGATCTAAGTAAAGAATATGCCACCATAGATCCATCACCACTATTAACAATCAATAATAAATCGTTTTCATCAGTAGCCACAGCCTTACGCAAACCCATTCTTGTTGGAGTTTTAAGTAAATGACCAGATAATAGAGATATCTTAGATGTTAAATAAGTAGCTTGTGTATCAGAATAAGCAAACTCATTAAGTGTTTTGCCTTGTCTTTGAATAAATAACGTGCCAGATTCAAGTTGTTTAACTCGAATACCTGGTTTGCTTCCATGTCGGCTAACTGTCTTAACTGAGAAATTAGTTGGTGTAATAGGCTCTAGTGAACTTTGTTGAGCATAGAACTCACCACCAGTCGTAAAAAATTGAAGATCACGACCAGAAATAATATCTGTAATAGCATTAAATGTATTAGTATCTAATGTTGCTTCAATAGCATCATCATCTAACCCTTCTGTTGGCTCAAAGTCAAAAAACAATCCAACTTTAGATCCCCATACTGTAGATGGTCTAGTCTTAGATCCACCAAAATATAAACGACCTTCATGAAAAGTTACTGTTCTTGGATATCCTTTTGTGCTTGACCATACTGATTCATATCCACTTTCTATTTCCCAGCTTCCAGAAGCAATAGCGCTAGTATCAAAAAATGGAAATTCTGTAACTACATTAACTTCTGTGCCAGATATATATTGCACTATTTTAGCTCTTCCTTGTGGATTTGCATTAATATATTGACCAACATTTCCACTACTAAAGACACTTGCTGATGCAGTAACTTTTGTTTTTCCAGATATAGCTGTTGGAGTTAAGGTAGCTGATGGACTGCTTGCTGATAAAGTAAATGCATATTTTGGCGTGCTATCAAATGTAATAGTTGATGCAGTCCATGATGAATCTGATGCACCACGCACAATCTTAACTGGGGATAAATCTTCATGCACTACAATCAATGTATCAGCAGATTGTGTCCAACATAGATTAGCTAATTTAGCTGATGTTAATGATACGCTAGATGTATCCAGATAATCGTTACCAGATGAATTAATATTAGTAACCAATGCTCCAGCTTTATATACATACATACGATTATGTGTAAAGCAAAGCATATAACTATCTGATGTTGAGAACTCAAATGAAACTAAACGAACTCCATTAGCAGCAGATGATGATCCACTGTTAGGCAATGCATTGATATAACGTAATCCAGAACGTCTTGTTATTCCGCCTTGTGGTTGGCATACAACATTAGTAGCAGTCTCCATAGCATTTTCATATGCTTTGAGATCCACCCTAGCGCGCATTAATGGATCAAGTTCTCCAGTATTGAAGTTTGTCTGAACTGTGACAAATCTTGCCATTAGTTCCTCACATCAATAAGTGAGAAGTCTTGAATAGCATTGACTGGTTGTCCTTGTCCGTCAATATTCATAGCTTGTCTCATATAGCCACCACGACCATTTTCTCCTGGTGTGCCAACTGCTAAGACTTGCCAATACTGTGCCTTTTCTGTTTGATCTGTAATTGGAAGTGCTAAATGCCATGCCATCATGTATTTCAATAACTGAATGAAATAGACTGGCATTGCGTATTCTGGAACTGAATATTGATAATCAACGTAGACTTCTTCATAGTCTGTCAATAGTTTATCGCCCATAATTCTGTATTCTTTTCGATATGGTGCGCCTACTCTATCTGAATCAAATACGCCTCTTGGTGGCGCTATACGATCAGATGGCATTTGATATTCATATTTGTATTCGGTTGTTGGTGTTGTTACCAATCTTGCGAGAGCTACTTTCTTAAATGAAAAGCTCCATGGATATGCTGTTAAAGCATTGTCTCTAATGTCAGAGTAAAGTCGATCACATACGTTGGCTTCATCTGTGCCTTCATTAAAAGCAGAAATAGGCTTTGCGCCTAACATCAATAATGAATCAGAACATACTGATAATGCTGAATCTCCAGCTGCCATACTTTATCTCCAAATGTGAGAATAAGGTGAGCGCCTAAACGCCCACCTTACCCAAGTTACATACTACTTCTCAGATATTAGTCTGAGTTTGTTGCTGTTACAGTTAAACCATCAGAAACGTCTACTGTTGTGCCATTGTTTGAACGAACCCAAACAATACTCATTGTAGGTGTTACTGAATCGTGAACGTAAATAACATCGCCAACTTTTAATAAAGAAGCTACTGAATTGAAGTAACCACTTGTATTAACTGTAGCAATAGCGTCACCGCTAGAATATGTCCAAACTTGTGGAGCATTTCCAGCTTTTGATTGACCGCCAGCAGCAGATAAACCAGTTGATGTAAAAGCCATATTAGTTTCTCCTTAAATTATGCTTCGCGGCATGTTAATGAAACGATACCCTCTGCATCAATCGTTGTTGCAGTCGCAGAAAATACAGCATTCACTAAGAATGAAGTTTTTTCTGGAATATAATTGATTTCTGTGCGAGGAGCGATACCTTCTGCGTAACCAACAGCATCTTTATGGAATGCAAAGATTGTTCTGTCATTTGAACCATCAATTGCTAAACCACCTTCTGAACGATCACCTAATACGTGGAATGTGAAACCTAAGAATGTATTGATTTCACCAGCTACAAGAGCTTTAACTGTATTAAAGTCAGAAGAAGTTACTGCTGTTTCTGAAAGTAATGATGCTAAGTTGTTACCATGAAGAACGATATGACGTTTTTCTGGTGGAACATTGTTT
>Ga0213922_1000277_pt1 | contig 28867 bp, 45 predicted proteins | sample McNCre2917MG_FD_165060 | JGI IMG/M metagenome (GOLD analysis project Ga0213922, IMG submission 165060) | Freshwater microbial communities from McNutts Creek, Athens, Georgia, United States - 29-17 MG | ecosystem: Environmental > Aquatic > Freshwater > Creek | place: USA: Georgia | collected... | reverse complement strand
GCCTCCTCAACAGCCGACAAACTAACCCCAAAGGATTTCAATTTCTCAGCGTATTTGGAAACGATTTCGTTTACTTTACTCATAATGTTAATAATTACTTTGACTATATGACGCATAATCTTTGATTTGTTTTTACTTTCGTAGCAGTTAGTTATTCAGTTCATTTTTTTAATGTTTTAAGTTCAACGAAGAAACCCCCTAAACGTAGGGGGTTCTTTGTTTGTCGGGTAACATACACCTGCACCGGTGTAATCTATCACAACGCGCTTAATTCGTCATTTAAAGCCTTAAGAATCTTCTCAATTTCCTGCTGCGCCAAGTATTCTTCGCTCATTTCGGTAAAGAATCCTTCCAAAGAAAACCCTTTAACGCTTCCTTGTTTGATATCGTTCCACACTTCATCGTTATCTACCTTCATACCGATGCACCACGTACCCTCGGGAAAGTTGAAACCAAAGTTTTGGCTCTTGTCGTGTTCACCTTCTTTAATCCACGATTCTACAACCGTGCAACCCGCCACTGGCACTTGATGCTCAAGGTTGCTATTGTGGTGCATATTACGTTTAAGATACTCTTGCGCTATCTTGTTAATAGTGTCCTTTGAATACTTACAATAATAAGCCTCACCCGCACCATTAACTCGGTAAATCAGTTGGTCGGGAATCATTACCGCACCATATAGCATCTTACGTTCACCCTCTTCAATAGCCGCTTGTCTAATTTGTGTTTTTGACAATGCCACGAAATCCACTTCAATAGCAGGGTTTTCTACAAGTGAAATTGCATTTACTCCAAGATAACCACTATCATCGATAGTGTATTCGATTACTTTTACATCTTCCATTATTTTATGATTTTTGATTGGTCTATAATTTTTTGTTGTGCCTCTTGTGCGCTACTTACGTTAGTCGCTAATACGTAGGCTTGAACTGGTTGTGCCTTATTGCTTCCTTTATTGAGATAAGATAAATCCACCGCAGGGGCAGAAGGTGTAGAAACTGAACTACTTCCACTACCCATTGATATGGATGAAGATGAACTACCACCACCATTAAATTGTTGCGCTTTAATAGATGCAACCTTAGCCAAACCTGCTGCAGTTGCTATACCTGCCTGTATAAATGGATATGCAGGAAATACGGTTGTAATTGGACTTGCTTGTGCAGTTTTAAATGCGTTTATTGAACCTTCAATTGTTCCAATTGTAGCTTGTGCTATGCCTAAAGTTTTTGCAATTTGGAATCCTTTTTTAGCATTGATTAAACCAAAGTCAACAAAGGCTTCATTTAAATCCATCAATCCCCCAATTGTCTCCTGTGCAATACGTAATTTAGACGCTTGTAATGCTTGTTCTCCTTCCTCTATTCTTTTTTGATTTGCTATTGCTTGTTCAACTTCTTTTTGATTATTTTGAAGTACAATTCCACTTGCAGTTGTTGATGAAGTTACTCGCGTAGCATCACGACTTTGAATTTTAAGTGTTTCCTTATCACGAATTTCAGCAATTTGCTTTTGATATTCCTGCTCTAATTGCTTTAAAAGTTCTGCATTTCCGTGCGCAAGTTTCTTTTTTTCTTCATAATTAACTTGTGCTTGTCTTACAAGTTTATCGTCATTGGCTAAAGTGTCTTGATAGCGTTTTTCCTGCTCTGATTTTAGAAACTCAGTTAAAGATTTTTGGTCTTCTCGAATCTTTTTTAATCGTTCTGCTTCCTTTTTTGCTGCTTCTTCTGCTAACTTTTCTTTTTCGTGTTGTAACTTTTCAGCATCTTTTTTGGCTTGTTCTTCTCTTTTCTTTTGTCGTTCTGCTGCCTCTTTAGCATCTTTCTCCGCCTTTTTATTTCTTTCTTCTGCCTTTGAATCAATAATGCCAGTAGCATCTAAAAACGCGACTACACTATTCCAAACTGCATCAATTTGATTCTTAATTGCACCAAAAAACGCACCTACTTTACCACCCATCTTTGTAAGGTCATCCAAGTTTTGAATAAGCAATACAATGGCAGCTGGAATAGAAAACAATGGATTTAACAATAAAGCCTTACCCAAGTCGAAAATGGTAGTGCTAAATCCTTTAATGGCAGTTGTAGCGTCTTTAAACTTGAAATCCTTAACCGCACTTGTCATCCCTTTCAATCCAGTTTGTGCTTGACCAAAGTCAAGTGATAGGATAGAACTTCCTATCATACTGAATGAATTGTTTAAACGCTCTAATGGATCACCCGATAATGTGTTGACTGACTTACTAAGGTCACCCATCTTGTCGGTAAGTTCTCCGAGTTGTCTTTGTACCTTATTAAACTCGGCTGTGCCTTCGGGTAATCGCGCTAATTCCTCACGAAGTTTACGCATCTGAGTGCGCATCGATTCAACCCGTTCAGTTCCTTGAACATCAACTTCTATAACCGTCTTTTGTGTAGCCATTAAAACAAGATTTTAATAAGGTAAATAGTGCCTATAATTAAAGACGCAGAAATGGTAAAATTTATGCAGTTTGTTAACCAATTTGGCAACTTATTTTCTTTAGTTGGTAGGTCTTTACCTACTCCATGCTTTAACATCTCGCGGATGTTTTTAAATGTTTGTTCGGGATTATGCATAATAGTATTGAATGTAAATGATTTCCGCAGAAATATTGATTGAATTATAGGGGTAAGATGTACCGTCTAATAAGGTCACCGTTGGATTGAATGCGCTGCCTGTGATATCTAAATCAACTGAAAACCTTCCATCAATATCTATAAATGTTTCATCTATTGTGGTAACATTTTTAAGGCTTATTGTTCCACCGCTTTGAACGATGTGTAAATTAAATTCAGCAGTAGATGATCCGTCAATAACAAGACCAACTTGACCTAATGAAATAAGCAATTTAACAAGCCATACCGAATTATCGGGCATTGTTATTTTGTTTCTACCATTTACGAGTAAAGAAATAGCAGTTGATGAATTGGTGAAACTACCTTTACCCCAAATGTTAATTGTTCCCGTCTGCATTTCACCCGTATAAGTTCCACCGCTACCCGTTGTAATGCCTTGATTTAAAACATCAGCATTATATCCCGTCACCAAAACTGAATCTAAACCGCTAATAACCTTGTTACCACTACCTAAAACAACTGAGTTATTATTGTTTGAGCCGATAGAATTATTAGGAGTGGACAACAAACCGCCTTTTACATTGGTATTTGGTGGCGCACTATCCACTTTCGTGGTGGTTAGTGGTGGTGCTTTTGGCTTTGTAGTACCTCCCGAGTCACGACTAAACGCATAACAACCGCCATCTATCCAATTATAGTTATAAATATCACAACACGCTTGTGTTGCTGATGCAGGATTGCCATTTGAATCAACAAAAGCAACCGCACCAAAAGGTGTAATTGAGGATGGAGTTAATAAGCAATCAGGCTGCGCAGTCACTTGCTTAATTAATGTCACTTTAACGCTATCCGTTTGACCTACTACGTAATCACTAATTGATAAAATACGCCAATATGAATCTTTAATAAAGATTTTATCATTGAAATTAAAGTTGTAAATGTCCGCAAATTCAAGTGAAAAGAACGCTTCTAAAATTCGCGCATCGGGTGCATAGATATTAGCGATGTATTCATTCCAATAACGTGCGTAAAGTGTCTTATATGGTATTGATTCAACTACACACAAAGGTGTTTCTTGACCAAAGTTTAAATCACGTGATGTAATGGTAGGAACAAAATCAGAATAATGGCTAAATTGACGCGCTAAAATATAGTTTACTCCACCTGCCTCATTATACACATTGAACTGAATATTTTCACCTGTCTTGTAAAGAATACGCGGAGTGGGTGTAGTGTATTGATACTGCTCATTGACAAACTTAGGAATAGCGTAAGAAGTTCCCTTAATTGGAACTATTGGAGTTGAACCAAAATACAACTCAATCTTTTGCTCTTCAGTTGCAAAGTCATTTTGCGGATCAATCAACTCAAGCCTACCATATACGCGATTCCCTTGCGAGTTATAAACGCTATTAAATAAGTCGGTACTGGCTTTATATGTCCAATTGTTCTTTCGTGCTTGGTAGTCAGTTGTCGCGGTTAACGTAATATCCTTACTGATATCGAGTAATGGCGTCCAATCCTTTGCGCTGCCTTGTGCTATATACTCCGTAAATGGAATTAAATCAATGATTTGATTATTAATTTTGTTAGGTACTACTACCAAGTTGTACATCTTAAACAATGAATCAATAAATTCACTGCACTTCATTATAGGCGCATTTGCTGACCAATCAATGTGATTGCCAAATAAAGGCTTACTAATTTGTGACGATTGAAATACCGCACTTGATATTGTAAATGTACCCGTAAAGGTATCCCATATAGATAAATATGGCTGTTCAGGTATATAAACGGGTTCAATGGTTTCACCTGCTTGTAAAAAGAAACTAAAGTTTCCAATCGAACCATTAACATTTTCATTAACAATGTAAACGGTATTCAAATTAGAATCAACAGTTGAGAAACTTAAATTACCAAGTGTGCTGAGTAAAGTTTTATTTCCGCTTAAATCGGTCTTAATTAAACGCATACTCAAGATGCCTTCAAAGTTTGAATTAACCTTTACTGCTGAATAGAAATAAAACGAATAAGAACCACTAAATGGTGCGGTGTAAATGTTACCGCTTACATTATTTCCAGGATCTTGCGACTCAGTTAACGCAGGTAAGTGATAAACTTGTTGAGTATAACCGTCTATTGTTTCATTGACTAAATCACCCAAAACAAAAGTTTCAGTAGGTGTATAGCCTTCCAATAGAAATTTCGCAGTTTCGGGATTGCCACCGCCTTGTTGAATTTGCGCGCCTTCACTAACGAATGGAATAAATAAATAGTCAAGTTCATCAGTTAATGTGGTTGAGTTGCTACCAAGTTGGAAACCACTTAAAGAAATTATTTTATTAAAAATATAACGAGCCGATACAAATGGTGTTAACTCACCCGCCTTTGCCACTACGTTTATATCGGTTGTATTGATTGAACGAGAATTAGCATCGTCAACATTACCCACCCAATTTTGTCCCCTATCCGTTAATCCTAAATGGATATCTGTTTCTTCATCGTTTATTGTTTGGATATTGTCATATGACACTACAAAATTATGGTCAATTTGCAGTTGTTCAGCTATATATCCTTTAAAATCATTGTCACCAATGTTCTTAAAAAAGTCAATAACGTTGCCAAAGAACACAATCTCATATTCGCTTACCTCTCCATTGCTTGTGTAACTCGCTTTGAATTGACAATTACCTTCTAAAATGGGTATTGTATCAACTGTGATAATAGCATTTAACTTGCGTTTTGGGTTGAAGTCGGCAAATTGGTAGGTATTTTCTTGAATAAATCCAAATAACTTACTATTTGTTTGCGTTGCAGGAATGCGAAAAGTACGTGAATAAGATCCACGAGGTTTCAAATCTTTGATATCACTAAAGTTAAATTGTAGTGATATCGTCTCATTTTCGTACAAATCAACCAAAGTAGGGACATTGTCCACTTGGCTATAAATTATTAATGCTGTTTCCATTTTCTTTTATTATGGGCAATTACCAAAACCAACCGTAACATAAATGTGACCTGTAACTGTTGCGCCTGTCCATCCTGGCAGTTTAACTGAGAAGCTATTTGTACCCGTACCCGTACCCCATACGCCTGTCGCAATAATTGGAGTGCCAGGATTTAACAACCCACCCAAATAGGTACGCGTTCCGCCTCCCGTTGTGGTATTACCCAAATCAATATATCCCATTCTAACAGGCGTTGCAGGTGTTGCAAAATCATAATCTAAACGCACATAATAAGTTTCTCCTGCAATCGGAGTTCCACCACTTGTATCAGCTAAAGAAACTTGAATCCATCTATCGCGTGTTGCAGCAGTTACGTTAATAGTACAAGCGTTGCCCGTATTTGCGCCAAGAGTAAGTTCACTATTTCCACCAATTTTTGTAAATACATTATAGTAATAACAAGCTACGGGTGAAGGTATTGGATATTGAGTAACTGTGGTATTCAATGTCTCATTATCGTTTGCAATTTGTAGGCGCAATGATTGGTTATATTTACGTGAGTTTCTCTCTCTACGCATTAAGTAGTTTGTGTCTTCAACCACTACAGGGACAACCGAATACCCATCTACGTTATCATCCACCATCCAAACTGATTTAGACCTAAATAAATCTTTCATAAATTTAAATTCAGATTCAGCTATCCAATCAGATTGAACGTTCAAAAATGTGCGAACTATTGGCTCTCTTTCGGTTAATGAGCGTGTGAATGTTTCAGTTGAAAAAGGATGTTCAGTTGTAGCGTTATTGTAGTCACCTTGATATTGTTTGTATCGCTTCTTTTCTACCTCAATGGATCGCTCATTTTTCTTAATGAATGAATAACTATCTATGCCACCTAACTGATTAAGCCAGTATAAATGCACTGGGTTGTATTTACAATCCTCTTCTATCCAATAACCATATTTGGCTGTTATTTCATTGTTGGATAAATCCATACCTATTAGAGTCCAATAAGCTGTATTATCTGCAATCGTTTGGTCTATAAATCCACCATTAACAAGATTCTTTAATCCCGTTGGAATATGCAATAAATTACCAGGCTCAGTAGATACTGCCATATTCACCGTAACTAATTCAGTATTTGAACTATCATAAAATTTAAATCGAAAATTCCTAACTGATAATAACGGATAGTTTGGATTCAAATAGGTAGTGTCATCAAAAACCCACGATAAAATAGAATAGGCACTATCTTCTTCTGCTGTCACATTTGAACGCGAAATCTTGCGCCAATTTATAGTTTCACTTTGTAGTGATGCAGGTAAATTAAGTGATGCGTTTATTGTTTCATTATTGAATCCTAATGTGCTATCATAGCCTTGAGATAATGCAAGTGGTGGAGTATCATTCGTTCCCATTACGATGAAATTCTGCTTACCACTTCCATATACTATCATTAAAACATAGGTAGCCATGTCAACATCATATTCGGTGAATACACCACCTACTTTCCAACCTTCATAACATTGAATTCTGATTGTATTGACATTAATACTACCAGATACAAAGGGCGCAATTATATGAATCAATATGTTATTGTTAGCACCATAAACCATTGGAGTTGATACTAACTGATTGAATATCGCTTTTGCATTAAATACGCCGTTTAAAGCATAGTTAGGAGCTACATAAAATTTATATGATTCATTAGTTGTTCCATCCGTCACATTAAAAATGTATTTAAATCCATCTTCAGCAACGTTATCAGATGACATTGTTACCGCTACATCATTATTACTGAATGCAAGGCCTGTGTATAAATCAACACCTTGTGCCGATAGCCCCGTTATTTTAGTCGTTATCATACTTTAATTTTTTGTTGAAGATTATCTTCAATTACTATCTTAATTTCTTTACCTAAAGCCTCTGCGAATTGTGGTTCATAAACATCGATTAACTCATTCACCGCATCACGCCAATAGTAAAGTGGTGGAATGCCTCTCCTACCAATTGCCTTTGCAATGTTAAACGCTGCCGCTTCAATTTTGGCAGGTGTTTGTTTAATCAATTTACCTTCTTGATTACGTAGTCGAATAGGCTTTATTTTCATCCATTCCACAATTGCAGGGACTGGAGGCATCTTTGAACGCGCTCTTCTACCTTGTTCAACTACATCAGCGTAAACACTTGCTTTACCTTTTGCGAAGAACTCTAATTTGCCTTTTTTAGCGTTGTAGTAATATGCTAATGATTTGCGTAATGTATCACTCGCAACTGCTCTTCTTTTCTTTCCTTTAACGGTACGATATGCGCCAAGATTCTGCATTGCCTTTTCGACAACGTCAGCACCAAACTTATTGATTAAATCGTTGAGTGGACTATTAGCCATTGAACGCGGTGAATTTTGTGAATGCCGTGTTACTATCCTCTATTAACAAATCAACAAAGGCATCTATTCCTTTTACTTCTAATCCTTCTCGAAAAACCAAGTAATCTTCTGAATCGTTATAGCCAAAAAAGATGTTTTGTTCAATTACGTGGATAATAGTTAAATCATCCTTTTCAATTATCTGATATCTCATATAGTTATTTTAAATGCTAACCCGCTAATGGGTGCAGAAGTTGCAGTTGCGTTATTCTTAATTTCTACCGCATATCCATCACCTGCTGCAAATGTCACCGAGTTAGTTGTATTTGAATAAGTACCTGCCGCACTATTTGCTGCAATAGTTAACACTAATGCGCTAACCGTACCATTTTTAAATAATGAAATCACCAAACTACCTGTAGCACTTTGAGTATTTGTAATTCTTGCATATAATTTAGAACAAGTGCACGCATCAGGAAATGGAGTTCTTAACTGAGATTCGGCAGTAGTACCACCTGCACCACCACTCCACCAATATGAGGTACTTCCTGCAGTTTGTCCCGTTGCTGCTCTTGTAATTAATACAAATGATCCACCCGAACCCGCACCTTGTTTGCTATCAATTTGCGATTGAACGTTAGAAGTAACCCCACTTAGATAACCGAGTTCAGTTCCTGTAACACCACTAACCGCAACCTTTCCACCGCCATCAGAAACCAATGCGCGATAAGTAGTAAGATTAGCACTTGTAATTGTAGTTGCAGCACCTGTAATAACTGATTGAAAAGCAGATGTAGCCCAATCATAGATTGCTTTGGCTGATAAATAGAAAATATTGCTTGTCTCATTGCCAGACATTGCTGTCTTTTTATTCGACACATCTTCGGGTGTATAACCTAACGCAGATTGTTTACCATTAAATGTTGACCAATCGGTAGAAGTTAAATAACCATTTGTAGAGGAAGATGCAGAACCCATTAAAGTGAATACATCTTTATTTTTCCAAAGATTGGTTGCAGTATCTCGCCACAATACATCCTTAGTTCCATAACTACCTACCTGTGCATCGTGTAATTCATCTAATTCGTAACCATTCTGAACACGCACATACATACGACCTGCTGAACCATTGTTAGCAGTTGTAACAAATCCAAGATAAACAAGATGATTTGGTGCTGATGGTTTAGTTTTAGTCACACTTCCTGCAGTCGCACCAAGATAAACCGCATCTCCATCCGCCCAAGTTGACGTTGGGAATAAACTCAATCCATCAAGTTGACCATTGATAATGATTAGACCTTTACCATTGGCAGTAATTGACGAACTTAAAACAATTCCAACCGTTTGCGCTGATGTTGCATCGCTCGTATTATATGCTAACTTAACTTTCAATCGGTCACCCTGCCCACCGAATGCATATACTGGCTGTCCTTTTGTTATGGTTGTAGATTCAGCGTTAGTGACATAGGCTAGCAATGTATTTGGCGCAGTTCCAATAACTTGAAAAGAATTAGATGTTGAGTTGTAAACACACAACATTTCAGCACCGTCTACAATATCCCCACCGATTAACTGCCCATCGTTATTTCGATACAACGTTTTTGCACCAAGTGAATTGATGTTAAGAGTGGCAGTTGTTGTATTGCCAGTAGTAAACCGAATTAAGAATGCATCTCCATCGGCTAAGGTAGTTACACCGCTTATGGTTGTCGTGTAGGTATCAGTTCCGCTTGTTGATCCGTGCGGAATGCCTCCACTTGTACCGCTTGGAATGGTTTTCCAAGTATTATCAGCAGCCAAATAATCAGTTGTGCTGCTCGGTTGGTTAGTTGTGTATTGAACTTTTTTTGCCATTATCCTAAGTAAGGTATGTCACAAGCATCCCAAATATGGTCAACGGTCAAATCAACCGACAACTGAATGCCCGTTAAAACGTGGCTAAATTCTTCCATAAATGGAGTACCACTCACAGGTGTAGTAAGTACAACCGATTCGTCAAAGAATCCACCTAATTCGAGCATTGACATCAAATCTCCTGCTAATAGAATACAATCACTCAATGACTGCTTTTGATACTCCGTTTTTTCATCCTTATCACGTGGCAAATCAGCGAACCAAATATCGAATGAATAAGTCAACTGACCTTTATCAAATGATATACCTGTAGGTACTACGTGCATCCAAGGATACTCGCCTTCTTTTTCAAGGTCTGCTTGTGAGATTTGTCCGTGCGTGAATCGTCTGATTAGTGCGTGAGCCTCAGCGAACTGCTGAAACTTGTTAATCATTACGTTATAGGTATAGAGTGAAGATGCTGTAGCCATACTTTAAAGACGCAAATAGTTACTTTTTTAGGAGTTGCTTTTGAAAAGAAAAATAATCTATCCGATAAGATAGATGCGCGAAGATTGTACTGGCTTGTGTTTCGGTTATTGTGTCGAACTTAGTAACGTCTCTATCCGCAAGTTCTTCAATGACATGAAACCATCCATAACGTTCGCTTAGGTCGTTTGTTGCACCGCTTCCTTCATCATCGCTATCGCCTTCTCCATCTCCTGCATCATCGTTGTATCTAAAAACTCTAGGGAACGATTCAGTAATTCTTTTTCGATATTCGAAAAAAAAACCATAGCACCATTTGCGACTGATAAAGGCATTTCATCGAATACCTTTGCATTGGCTAAATGGTCTGCGGTGTAAGGCTCAATCTTATATTTCGCACCAATGGCATTTAATGAAGGTCGGTAAAGGATAGCCAGTATCTTGTTTAAGTTCTTTGGAAAGTCCTTACAATTAGTTTCAAGGTCTAACCATTCACCGAATGATATCTTGTTAATATCGGGAACAAATACGTATTGATTCCATCTCCATTTGTGTTCAGCGATTGGATTCTCAATAACTGATTTGAACGCCTCAATTACCTTTGTAATATCTTCAGGTGATAGTTGGCGCACATAATCTTTCGATTGTCCCATAATTGCAGACACCTGCCCAATCTCGTTTCCTTCATTCATTACGAAGTCAACGTATTGTTTCACCGTGATAGTCGAATAGTCAAGTGTTAACTTTACTTTATTCATCTTTACCTCCTTTTTTGTCTAATTAAACAATAACTAAAAATTAACCACCATAATATTATTACTATTATCAATATCATTCTTTATCTCCGTATATTTGTTTGTAAAATTGATTTGATGATATTGTATCAAAGCCTCTTTCTTCGTACATATTGCCATTAAATTGACCTTGCTTAAAAGCATCTTCAATCTGCTCATGTTCCATTTGTAGTGCTTCTTGTATCTCCTCATTAGTTAACACAGGAGCAAAACCTTCCTTATTTAGTATGCTTACTAACCATCTAACTGCTGTTTGTTTACTCATCTCCTAATTGTTGGCTAATTAGTTCAATCCATTCTTGAAATAGGTCGGTCATTGATCCTTTAGCCAACCTCTTGCGTTGTGCAGGTTGTTGTAGCCACATTCCAAACATTACGCATAAGCGGTAAGTGTGGTGCATTTCTTGCTCTCTTTGTTCGGTCATTAGTCAAGTGTTATTTGATTATTTATTAGTAACTCATTAAATGTCTCACGTAGTTTTTCAATTGCCTCTAATTGGTCGCCATTATACTGCTCGGTATTATACTTAACCAGCCTTCTCATCTCTTCGGTGAACTGACATAGAACATAATAAACCGAATCAATGGACATAAACCTTTTGTGGGCTTGTATATCAATAGAATCATTCAAGTCGAACTCAATAACTGCCTTCATCTTCTAAAATTTTAGACATTATATATTTTGATTTGGCAAATTCAATCCATTGTTCCAAAGTAATATGTGGATGCCAAAATCCATCAGTTGCATATCTTAATATATTGCCATTTATTATACAACTGTAATAAATATGATTTGATAAATCAATATCAGCCATTACAATTCGTTTGGCATCTTTAACATCTATTTCGTCTTTATTAATCATAACTTATCAGAGATTATTATTTGTACTGGCGCATCGGCATCACCAACAATAGTGTTACGTGCCTGTTTCGGTTTAAAGTATTCAAGTGTTTTGAGATAAAGTTCTGAGGCAATCATTTTATCTTCATCTTGTCTTGATGCCCACAACTTATTTAAGAATGCATTGAATTGCTCTGCTTGTTGTCCTGTAATTGATTCACCAAGTGCTTCCCATTGCAATGTCTTTTCTGACTTCGCGCCATGTGGTCTTCCGTTCGGGTTTCCACTTTCGCCTTTTTTAAATGCCATAGTTGATAAATATTGATATTAACAATTCCAACACCATTTTGCAAATTTAATTACTGAATAAATCGCCAATGCAATTAAAGCTATTTTAAGAGCAAGAGCAATAACAACAAAGAACCAAGTGAAAATAAAGTATTTAATTTTTTTCATAATTGATTAAGTAAAATATCTTTGAGATTAGGCTTGAAATATAAATCCGACTTTAGTACCTTTCCATCAGCACGATAAATAGGCTTACCATCTGCATCGAGTTTGCTCATATTAGACCTATGCACCTCACTAAACATTGCCTCTAATTTGTCTTCAATTTGGAGATTACAAGCATATCCGATAAGAAGATACATTTGGTCAATGATGGCATCAGCAATTTCAACGTGGTTATTTGCTTCAATCATCTCTTCGAGTTCCTCAGTAATGAGAGCCTGATGAAGTGAATTATCACAGTCGTGAACGTTATTAGATAAGCCAAAGGCATTTCTAAACTCTTTAACTTGTCCTATTTGTTTATACATTTAATGCTGTTATTAATGCGTCTAATTTACTGCTAAAAATCTTCTTTTCAAATTTATTTGAATCAATGTTTACAAGCCACGCATAACCCAACTTATTGAAACTATTATACGTGCATCGTCTACAGACTTTAACTCTACCTTTGTCGTGTTCTCTTTTATATGGTCTACGATCCACTTGAAACCAAAACAAAGGCAAATTCCAGTTACAATGGAAACACTTCTTAAACATCTAACTTCGTTTTAAAATGGTTTATCAGTTGTTCCATCTTGTGGTCGTAAAACTTGGCAAAGGTTAAAAATCCTTCTTTGTCTTGTTCCCATAGTTTGTAAAGAACGTTTCTCAATCGTTGACCATTGCTTTTCTTTTCAATCTCAAAGTCGGCTTTTAACTCATCAAGAACCTCCTTCTCTTTAGACGCAAATTCTTCTTCTTTTAGAGCGCAATAGACAAACGAATTTTGTAGGCTAAAGATTTGACCTGCCTGTTCGGGTGTAAGTTCATTTGTGCCTATTACAATGGCGGTAGTTCTATCTTTACGACTTTTAATAGATTCAATTTGTGCTGGAAGTATAATCATGGCTTTTTAAAGATTATATAATAGTCAAGATTAATAACTGATTTTTTATAAGAAGAACACCTTTCATTAAGAGAATAAAAAGTTGCAATGTTATTTTCTATATCCAAATCTGAAACATCATAAATCTCAAATTCAAGCAATGTTAAATTTTGATTTGTATTTATTCTATATACTTGGTATGTCATATTGTTATCTATTATATATATAGTTAATATATTATTCAAGAGAATAGATTCTGAACCAAGAGAGAATGAGAATATCCTAACTGACTTTAACATCAGTTGTCATCCTCTCTTAAGTGCTAATTATCATTCAGTCGAATGAGTCCTTTCACCTTCAAGTTTCAAAGTGTCACCGATGACCTTTGACCTGGACACTACTTTAACACGATTCTCGGCTCGTGTGATGGTCTTACCGCTTTGTCCTTTATGCTACGGTTGCGCTATGCCATCATCCCCTTGTAACGCGTAAAACAATCACCCAAGCGTTTTAACCGCCAATGATTGAGTTTGTAGTCAGAACAGGATTTGAACCTGTAATCTTCCTTGTTAGGAGTTTTACCAATTAAACTACCTGACTATGTTCGGGCTACCCTCCATTCGTCACAACCGCCCGACCGTTGTGATTTCAGATTGTAGTCAGGACAGGATTCGAACCTGTATTTATACCACCACATAACTTACTTTTCAGGCGAGCTGTACAAACTCTCGTTATATGTGCGTTACCATTCCGCCACCTGACTAAATAAAAAAGTCCCCCAATCATTAAAACCTGTTGAGAGTTAAAATGAAAGGGGGAAATATCTCACTACTCTCAACACTACAAATATAAGTAGTGAATTAAATAAATCAATAACTACTTTTAAACATTACTTAAACAACACACCTTCCGCAGTTGTGAATTTGCGAATCTTGTGTATTTGTTCTTGGTTGTTGTCTACGTGCTTATCAATGTGCAACCGCACTACAAACTTCCATTTGTCTTGACCATTGGTAAAATGCACATCTGCCTTCTTGATGCCTAACTTTTCAGCCATTGCGTAAACTGGCGCAGAATCACTTTCCTGTCGTGCTGTTAAGATAAGAACTTCATTTCCTTTTTTAAGTTCATTTAAAGCCATTTCTTGACCTTTGGAAGTGGTCAAGGTGTCATCGTAATCAAAACTAATCTTCATCGTTCAATAAGTATTTAATCCATATGTAGGGAAAACACAATCCGCTTATTATTATTCCCAAAATATTCTCAGTTGTAAAAGGTAGACAATGCCTGTGGATCACTATCGTAAAGTACCCAATATGTAATAAGCCGATTGTGATATACAACATAGAAAAGAAATGTAGCAGATTCATTTGTTTCTTGATTTTCGTCCACGTTTTTTGGGTTGTGGTTGTTCAACTGCTATAACTTCGGATTCTTCTCTTTTTAATTGTGCGTTTAATTCATCAACTATCTTGGTCACACATCCGATACAATGACGCAATTTAAGTGGTTTAGTTTCTCCATTGATAATTGCCTTGAGTTTGCCAAGGATAGAACGCTGCTCACCTGTAACTTTTCCGGAACTTTTAATCGTTGCGATTAGTTCCTTTGCCTCCTCAATGGTGTCGGTATCGGTTACTGCTGTCCACATTTTCGCAGGACATTCCTGTAGTGCCATTCTTGCTTTAACATCCATAAAGCATCCGCAAGGCTTGAACCTAACTCCATTCATTTCTTGCCATTCGTTGAATGGATTTAATTTAGACAATGCAGTTCCGCACGTTCGGGTTGTGGCATTAAAAATAGGACAGGCTTTGCATATTCCCATCCTATATTCAAACATTTCTTTATTCGTCATATTTGATGCATTTTTTTATTTCTTCTTTGGCACGTTTTACCGTGTCGTATAGATATGATACAGGTATTCCAGTCTCATTGGATAACTCTCGGTAAGAAAACCCATTCATCACATATAAATTAAACACTTCTTTCTCAAAAAATGGTAATCTACTTACCAATATATCCAACTGCTCATTGGTAATCCTTGCCCCAATCCAACTCTCACGCGCATTGTGTACTTCTATTTCAAATTGATGTGGCTCAAGGTCTGTCCAATTAGCCTTAAAATCTCCAATAAGTTTCTTATACCTAGTACGTGGTCGGATGTATTCCCACTTCAATGAACAAATAACGTAGGAATCAATGTCGTTTATCTTTGATGTATCAGTTTCAAGAATATTCAGAAGTGTGGAGTGCAGAAGTTCATCACCTTCGAAATCCGATGCGGTGAGATTCCTCGCAAATTTGCGGTAATTGTTATATTGTTCCTGCGAAATATCCATCTATTACGGCTTGTGCCTCTGCAAATCCTTTACATATAGACGCATAATAGCCTCTTTTGTTTAAGAGTTTGATCCATTCTTTCTGCTCTTTGCTTACTACACCTTTCTCAGTCTTCAATTCAATAAATAATCCGTAGTATTTTGCGTTCGGTTCGCAGATTTGAAGGTCGGGAAATCCTTTAACGTATCCAGTCGCCTTCATTTTGATGGCCTGTTTCATTGATGTGAACATACCACCTGCTGATGCGCAATAAATAGCGGTCGGATATTGTGCTTTTAGGTACTGAATCACCGCAATTTGAACTCCTGCTTCACCACTATATGGTTTTTTTGCTCTTGGCTTAACTGAATTAAGTATCTTTTGCTTCATCTATTATTTAGAATGCGTCTAAATTACTATTTAATGACCTTCTAAAACCCGCGTAAAATCAACAAAACTAAAAAAAGTTTTATTTTTCTTTTAAATTTATTTGGAATAAAGAAAAGAATTTACATATATTTGCAAAGAACAAAAACAAAGAACAAATGAAAATGTCAATTAACTCAGTAGTAAAAGAAAGTGAAAAAGCAATTTGCGTAGAAATCACTTTAGAACACCCACGCAGTAACAAGCAATTCACTAAAGAGCAATGGATGCCTAAGTCGGTTGTTGAGGCAATGACTGAATCATCAGTTGTGGTGAAAGATTGGTTCGCAAACAAAATGATGGCTGAACAAATCTCTTTTATGAAGGTCGGTGGAATTATGACATCAATCGTGTTCAAACACGTTGTAGATTTCGGTTATTAATTAAATTAGCAAACAACTAACAAATAATAAAAAAATGAACTATCAAGTACATATTAAAGAAGGCATCAATGCCTCAGTCAAAAACTACGAATCATTATCTGATGCTAATCGTTACGTAGTGGAAAAGGCAAGTGAAATGAATTTGGTTTATGGTTATGATTCAGACGGTTGGGCGTTTGCTCACGATGATATCGAGTATTCACCAGTACGCACTGAAATCTTTATCTTTCATATTGGTTAATTATGGAAAAGTTTTGGCAATTAGAACTTACTTCAACTGAATTAACAATCGTTAAGTTAGCAGTTGAAAGATATGTGAATCAATACGCAAATGACGTATTCACTCCAGAAGATTTACAAGCAACATTGAATACCGTTAAAAACCCGAAACATCGAGCATTATGAAAATCGATTTAACTTACCCACGCAAGTTTAGATGCGTTCAGTCATCAAGTTATCCAACGGATCAACTCGACTATAACCAACTGGCTCAGCATATTGCTCAGCAGACAAACCGCACACCACTTGAACGAATGACTGACCTCTTAAAAGAAAATACCTATGTACGATAGAATAAACCCAACCGATTATACATCATCTATTTTTGATGGTGAAAGATGCCAAAAATGCGATTCATTGCACTACGAAGAAAGTTTAGTTGCAGTTTGGATATCTATTCACGATTATCAGTCGTGGTGTGAAGTATGCGTACGAAATCACGCAACTGAACATCCAATCATTAAGAACGAACTTTGGGCTATTGGCTCAACTGACACCGAAAACAATTTAACAATTAAATAAATAAACACGATGAAAACATCAAAAATCACAAATGTGCAAGGCGCAGGAACTTGGAACGACCTCTTTAAATTCGAGGTAACAATGGAAAATGGAGATACAGGAACGGTCTTCAGCAAATCACAACAACCACCATTCGCAGTTGGTGATTCAAAGAATTATGAGATTACTCCAAGTGGTCGTGGTCACAAGATTAAGTGGGTACAGGAACAAAAGTCATTTACACCAAGTTCAAATGGTGGTGGATCATTCACTAACTCAAAGGACAAAGAAGAATCAATTGCACGTGCAGTTGCATTAAAGGCATCAGTTGATATGAACCACTCAGAGAATCCTGCGAAAGTTATTGAGGTTGCTCAGTTGTTTGAGAAATATCTTTTGACTGGCATAGGATTGAATGACGATGCAAAAGACAACGCTAACTCAAATGCTAAGATGGATAAAGACGATTTACCATTCTGAAAAGTTGAAATATTAAAAAAATTAGAACGATTAAAACCGATAATAATATGAAATCAAAATGGGAATTATTTGTTTTTGCTTGGTTCGGGAATACCCCGAGCCTTGCAAAAGCAATGAGCATTAGTTATCCACAGGCACAAAAGTGGACACGATACCCGATGCTAATGCACGTTTGCGACATAACTAAAATTAGTAAGTATACTGGCGTGAGTTCAAAGGAGATTGTAGAACTTATTTTAGACAGCGAAAAACGAACTATCAAAAACGAAGGAGATGAATAAGGATAGCGCACTAATGAGTTTTATAATTAAGCATCGAGTAAAGAACTTAAATGAATTACTTAACCTATACAACGAAGAATCTCAGCAGGAATTGATTGAGGTGATAGCCGAAAATTGGAACTTGAAAAAGTCTCCTTTCGAAGAAGATGTGATTGCAACTCTTTGCCATTCGCACGATTTAAACCGCAAGGAACTATTCTCAAAGTCTCGCGTTAGATACATAATTGAGGCAAGACACATTGGTTATTTGCTCCTATATGCAGGAACTAACTATACACTTAAGCAAATAGGATTTACCATTGGCAAAAGTGACCACGCAACCGTGCTGCACGGAATCAAAAAAGTGATTGATCTATACACATTTGATGCGCTTTACCGCAATTATGTTGATGAAGCAGTTATTTTATTGCAAGATTTGGGGTATAATTGTGAACTTTTTAAACAACGACTAAATGAACAACGAGCAATTAAAACAAGCGTTCGACTTACTAACTTTAAAAGTACAATCGTTAGAAAACCAGTTGAACTCATTACAATCCAAGAGGATAAAAACAACGTTCCAACCACCGACAATGGAGGAAGTGGCGGAATATTTTTTGGAACGAATAGCGTTTGCGTCTTCTGAGGATGCACTTAACTTTGCGGAGGTATTTATTAGCCATTACACCAACACTAATTGGTATTATGGCAAGACAAAAATGAAAGATTGGAAGGCTGCGATGCGTTCCGCTTGGAAACTTCACGAATTTGTAACAACTAAAAATAACAACTATGAATCAAAACTTGGTAGAGTACAAAGGTCAGACCTACAACAATGGCTTAACGATTGAGGAAAAAGCCTATTTAAACGCATTAGAACAGACGCAAATACAAGATTCAACATTGCCGATGTTTAAGGCTTTAATTGCCAAAGGAATCGTCATAAGTGGTATTAAAGATTTGCCATCAGCAGAAGAAACGCAACTGTTATACGAAACTACTCAGCAGTATTATAGGTATATGACTATTTCAGAACTCGGGTTAGCATTTCAACTTAATGCAGTTGGTCAATCTTGGAAACGAATAGAACATTATGGTTTAATGTCGATTCAGTTTTTGAGTGATGTATTGAACGCATATAAGGTTTACAAGATGCAAATGAACCTTGACATCGATAAGAAAAAGGCGAGATTGATTATTGAAGCCAGCACCGAAGATTCTGAGCCAATGGACATCAAAGAAATGATAGTTAATGATATTCAGAGATGGAAGGAAAACAAACGTGAGGCGGTTTTGATCCTTGCACCTACTATGATGCGAAAACTTGAAGAAAAGAATATCATTAGTGCAGAATGGTGGAGTGATGACGATTGGAAAAAGTTTCGTTTTTGTGCCTATCAGCAATTAACCAATGAACGCAATCTATCAAACTTTGCAATCACTCGGATGAAGTCATCTGATAAAAGTGAATTTGAACTCTCAATTCGTCAAGGAATAATGCGCTATTTGTACGCTGATATAATGGACAGTCATATTTTACAACAAAAGATATTTAGTAAATTATGATACAATTCCACGATAAACAAAAAGAAGCCTTGAACCACTTGTCTATTGACTCAGATAAGTGGCAGGTGTTATATGGCGGAAGTGCTGGATCTGGAAAAAGTTTTCTCGGTTGTGACTGGCAAATAAAAAGGCGGTTAAAGTACGCAGGTACTCGCGGTTTAATTGGTCGTGCTGAATTAAAGAAGTTGCGATTGTCTACAATGGCTACATTCTTTGAATTGTGCAATACTTACGGATTAGTAGCAGGAAAACACTTTACTTATAACGGACAAGACCACGTGATAAATTGGTTCAATGGATCACAAACTATCCTAATGGATTTGGCAGATATGCCGAGTGACCCCGAGTTTCAGAGATTCGGGTCACTTGAGATAACTGATTATTTTGTTGATGAAGCAGGTGAGGTATCAGAAAAGTGTATTGCGATTCTTGCATCTCGCGTACGTTATAAATTGGTAAATGATAAGCCGAAAGGATTGTTAACCTGTAACCCACACAAAGGATGGTTGTATAATGAGTTCTACGATGCAAAACGCATTGGCAATTTACGTAGTGACCGAGAGTTTATCCAAGCCTTACCAACGGATAATCCTCATATCTCACCAGTATATCTCGAAAACTTGCGTATGTTACCCGAAATTGACCGCAAAAGGCTTTTAGATGGCGATTGGGACTATGACGAAACGCAAGACCGCTTGTATCATTATGATGACTTGTTGCGTTGTTTTAGAGAGCCACAACAAAAGAACACAACCAAGTACATAACTGCGGATATTGCGCGTATGGGAGACGATAGAACGGTTATCGTGTTATGGGATGGACTGCATGCTGAAAAGTTTGTAGTTCTTAAACACAAACCTATTAACGAAGTTGTTGATACGATTAGACAAATGGCACAAAGTAACGGAGTTCTGCTCTCAAATGTTTTGGTGGATGAAGATGGAATCGGTGGTGGTGCGGTTGATTTTCTGAAGTGCAAAGGATTTCTTAATGGATCAAAAGCAGTTCGTGAAAACTATCTGAACCTAAAATCCGATTGTTACTTTAAACTTGGTGAACTAATTACCACCAATGAAATTACATTTAATAATCAGCACAAAGATACCATTGTCAAGGAAATCGAAATGATTAGACGCGAGAAACTGGATAGCGACCAAAAACTGCGAGTGACTAATAAAGAAGATTTGAAGAAAAGATTTGGAATGTCTCCCGATTTCGCTGATGCGATAATGATGAGAGCATTTTATGAATTAAAAAAGAATTTTGGAAAGTATGCATTTGCTTAATTATATTTGCAACTATGGAACTAAATAAACTTATTAAAATGAAAGCCGAACACTACGCAATGTACAACGGTGAACAAATGGATAACTCGCGATACTTCGCGTTCATCGAAGGTGCACGTTATGCGCTTGAAATGTTAAGCCAACAAATCAAAGAAGAAATATGAACAACAAACTGACGAGAGAAGAACTTGAAAAAATCAAGGTGCTGAACCTGCTAATGTGGACACAGGCAACACTTTATGCCAGTGATGAATGCGAACCGATTAGATGGTTCTATAATCATCAGACAAAGATGTTAATGAAACGACTTAACGAATCAATTAAACGTGAACACGGAAAGACAATAACTGCATTGTGGGAAGCAGATGGCGCAGCATTGCCCGATATCACAAAACACCTTGAAGAATTTACTTTTGAGATGGCAACCTATGGATATTGGATGCTACCCGAACTTATTAAATTGATTCAAGATGCGAAAGAAAATCAACCAAAAATAGAAATGGTATGAATATAACACACGATTTTGACAACTGCCAGTCCGATGTCTATAAAGAAGTAATAACCGACCTTATCTCACGCGAGAAAATGGGAAGAGCAAAGTATGGAACAACGGTGGACAAGGCTAACCTTTCGGAGAAAGAATGGTTATATCACGCATACGAAGAGGCTTTGGATATGGCTATTTATTTAAAACGTATAATGTCCCTAAAAAAATAGCATTAAACGACAATGAATAAAGAGTGGCTTTTCGCCACTTTTTTTTGTGCCTTATTTCAGTTTCATTAACTTGTTTTAAATGGGACAAATCAGCCTGTAATTGTCCGATATAAGCCTCATTATGTAGGATTACATCACTTTGTGTCCGAATAATACGACTATTGATGTCGTTTAAATGAACGTAATAGTCAAGTGACTTTACACCAAGTACAACAAGTCTACGTTCAACGCTTAAAGAATCCAGTTCTTTCGAGTTGCTGAAGCCTTTGTATTGCACCTGTGTATGCGCTATCGATGGCAACGCTATCAAGCAAATAAATAGTATCAATTTGTTTTTCATAAATCGTTTTGGTTTTGATCCGTTCCACTTCCAAAGTGTCAATGGTTGCCTTTAATACAACAACTGTATCCGAAAGGGTTACAAATTGTACCCTGTTTGATTTGCATGAATTTTTCCAAATATTACAACACCAACCACTAATAAATGCGACCGTCATTAACGCGATAATTCTTAACGTGAAATTCTTTTCCATTGCCTCTTGTTATAATTGCAAATCCGTGATTGTATTTAGAATAGGGGTTATAATCGGGACTCAACTCACTTAAGCAACCCACACCCCAACAAGTTATGACCTTTCCATTAACATCGCGTTCAGTATGCTCAGCAGTTTGGTGGTGATGTCCACACATAGCGTTTGCTTTGGTCTTTAAAAACAATCCACGTGCTACGTTAACCGATGGTAAAAACTGCTTACCGAACTCGTGACCGTGAAATAATGATAAGCCACCGATGTTAATCTTGTTCTTTCCTTCAATCCACTTAATGTCGTATTTATCCAAGTGACAAAGTGAAGCAAAATCGAATGCGTCAATGTCGAATAGTTCGGGTGCTTTAACACGCATATAACGCCAGTAGCGTTCTTCGTGGTTACCTTCTTTATAAATGATTTCTGCGTTTGGAAACGTTTGGCGTAACTCGTAAACGAAGGTTCGCATAGCATACAACTCATCCTTAAATTTGCGCTTCTTTGGATCCTTAACAAAGTCGGAAATCATATGACAATCTAATGCATCACCATTTAAAATAACCGTATCCACTCCTTCCTGTAAACCTGTTTCAATGGCAACTGATAACGCATCAATATCGTGGTATGGAATGTGGACATCGGATAAGATAAGAATCTTTTTTCCTTTTACGTCAATATGCTTTCGACCTTTTGCATATGACTTGGGTAACTTAAATGGGTTCTTTGGTCGGTCTTTTTTCACAATTAAAGATTTGTCTTCGGGGATTTGCTTTCCTGCTTTGCCTTCAATCCTTCTTAATGCCATTCGTGCATCCTCAACTCCTAAAAACGTCTCAAAATGTTCCTTGCTTAATTTCTTTGCAAGTGTTAACGTTGGAGTGTTTGGAAATTTAGAACGAACTTCACGTGCTAATTTTGTTTTTTCAGATTCTTTTCGCATATTAAAAGGGTTTATAGATTGTCTTGCCGCCACTTTTTAAACCACGCAAAACTTGCTTTCTATTTTTCCCTTCATTGTAGCTTACGTGAACCCAATCGGGAGAGTTCTCAGTGCCAAACTCCCAAATGAGTTGGTCGAAAGTACAACTATTTTTTATATAATCAAAAATTTCTTTGTTACTAATTCCGCCAAAGATATCTCCATCAATATCTAAGGCTTTGCCTTCGCAATGTTGTGACGTTTTACTACCACCAATTTTGGCATTCAATTCAACAGACCTAAACCCACTACTAATACCGATAGGCTTTCCGAAATGTTCACGCACTTGGTCAAAGATTTTAACACACACTAAGTGTAAGTTATTTAGTTGCTCAGCATTTGGAATGTTAGCCAACTTTAAAGCAGTCGCTTGGTTGCTCTTTGTGACTTCTGAATAGTCAACGTATTTACTTATTTTTTCCATCGGTCATTGCATCGGTTATGTCCTCTGATTTGCGCCCTATAATTACCTTTAATTTACTCCAAATGTCTTTGCCAGTTACCGCCTCAATGGATTCAACTATTGATTTAAATTCGATGATAGCAATAACGGTTGCAATCAATTTAGTGATAGGAATCAATTCAATAATGATGAATTTTTCAATCAAAAAACCACTCATTATAGCCAGTTGATACAACATCAATTTAGTGATAGTGTCCGACATCCTGCGAGACCTAATTCGCTGCTTTAATTTGATTGCCTTCCAAATACCTACTATCATATCAGCACCAACCAAAAAACCAATGGTTAACATTAGTTCCTTAATTGGCAGGAATACAGCAAGAACAGCAAACAACCAAATCTTACCCTTCAAAAACATAAACTCTTTCAACTTTTCTTTGTTTTATTTTGTTGCTTTTTCAAGTAAACTTTTAACATTTGCTCGTATTGTTGCCTTTTCAATACGTAGGTGGTAGGAAGTTTTTTATTGACCATCTTTGTCTTTGGGTTTTATAACTATCTGAAATCAAAAAGTTACTCTTTCCATACGGATTCATATCGGGGAATATGTTGTTATCCGTATTGTTGGTGTATTCGGGAAATAAACTCGTATTAAAACGCAAATAATCAACCATTCGCTTGGTATAGAATCTTGCATTCTCACGTGCTTTCTCTTTCAACGATTCCATCTCTCCCTTTGTTACGGGTATAGTATCTTCACTTTGTCTTGAAACCAAGTTTCCATTGTCGTGTTTGTACAATAATGACGGATAAAGTTCTACTAATGTCCACCAAATCAACAACTTTATTACGTACTCATTCAATAAAGTTTCGTATTGGTCAGCGAGTGTATCATTTACAACATCATCTTTTAACTTATTAGTCAAGTTAGTGCCTAAGAAGTTTTGTAGATACATATCTTGCGCCACGTAAATGCAAGGTCGGATAATGTTTGGATCAACTGCATCAGTAAGTGGAGTGTATTTCTTCAATAACTCCTCATTTATCAAAAGTATTTCTTGTGGTATAGCCATTGTTTATGCGTATTTAATTGAACCTCGTGACGGTGTATCAATCGGTGCTACACCTTCTACACCTTTTCTTTTTACATATGGATTATTTCCAACGCGCTTATCATTATCAAGACCTTTATTCGGTAGAATCTTTCCTTTTGAATCGCGTTTTCTCATATAGATTTGTCGCTTCCAAAAGTGGTGACAAAATGCACCACCTTTATATACAAAAATGTTGTAGGTGCTTCTGCCAGTAGGTGCGAAATCTGAATTAACACCATCTAAACTCATGCTCTCAATATCTTCATAACGAAACACCAATCCACCTTTCGAAAGTCGTACCATTTCACGACAAAACTCACGTGAATTTTCATCTATATTTTGCGAATATGCATAGCGCAATTTATATAAACCTGTGTCACCCCAATTGGATTTTTCATCGGGATTAGCATCTGATGAGGTTGGCATTTGGTTAAACATCTGAGCAGTAAAAGAAGGTTCGTTTAATGGATCTGTAACTTCTTCTTCACTCATTAACTGCCATTCATCATTATCAATCAACTCACCACACTCTGCCAAGTGTTTTAGAAATTGCTTTCCTTGTTCATCCGTGAAATCCTGCTCTGAATTACAGCAGATTTTAGAAACTGCTTGGTGTTCGGACTCAACTTTTTTTTTTTCGTTTGATTGTGTTACAGGTGCTTCGGTTGTTGTTTGTTCGGGAACAAATAAATCGTTAGTAGTAATCTTTACACCTCGTGGAATTCCAACCGCTTTGAACAACTCATCCACCCCATCACAAATAATACGTTGGAATGGTTCAATAACCTGCTTAGTGAACAAATAAAGTGATGTCTTAAGTTCGTCAGTATTAGAACCCAATCCACCACCGTCACGAATACCAAAAAGTAGTGGTGAAGTAACGCGATGTGCAATCAAAATTTGATTCGTACTTTCGGTACTTAAATACTCATATTGCTTATCACTATCCGTAATAGGAAACGCAGTAAATTCTACACCTCTATCCTTTTCTTCGTTAAAGAATGTCAATACCTTACCTGCATTCTCCGAACCTTGAATGCTCATCTGCAATTGCTGCTTAATCATTCTTTGTTCTTCGAGTGTCGGGATTCCATTGTTAAATGATGCAATCAAAGATGGAAAGAAACCATTTAGGATATTGTTAACGTGATATTCGCCAATCTGACGAGTTAACTCAATCCAATTTATTGAACCGATATAATCGGGTTTTGGATAATACTCACTACCAACCATCATTGAATGCTGAAACATTACTTGTTTCGGGCAGTCATCTTTGGTATTAGTGTCAAAAAATGGTATATAGTGAGGAGTATTTTTCTTTTTACGAGTGTCCGACCAATCACGTGAATACCACACGCCAGTCACATCATCATTGTCATCTGAACAAGCAAGTCGGCAGTTCTCGTAAGGCAAGTGGTTAACTTGTGCAATGGTGCTTCTATCCATTGACCAAATAACTTCCCAATAAAACCCTCCGTGCATCTTTAAATCTAATGCAGTTGAATGCAATAACTTGTCCAATTTCAATCTTTGAACCTCTCTCAATGTCACTTGTGATGCAGCAGTAAATTCTTTACCTGCAATCATAAATGAAATAGAGTTAATCAATGCACCGTGAACTGGCGAAGTGTTGTATAACTCAATGAGATACTGCGGAAAGTGATTTCCTTCACCATATGACACCCACCCCTTCCTATCCTCAAACTCAATAGGCTCAATTTTAACGTACTTAGCCAACTCAACTTGAGTTGCGCTAATTCTTTCCACGATTGACTTGTTATTATCCATTATATTCGATATCGCTTGGAATTACTATGTTGGGCTGGTTGTAATAATTAACAACCGTTTCAAATTGGATATATCCTCTTTTAATCTCTCCCACTACTACTTCGCTATTCTGCGGATCAAGGTTAGTATCCGAGTTCTGACCATAAATGATAAAGTTATACCTTCCGCCAACACTAATATGAACACAACCATTAGTTGGATTGTCAACACTTGTACTAATTGCCAAATTCGTGATGCGGTCATTCTCACTAACTTGTAAAGGTATAACATAGAAATTCTCTAAAGTTATTTCATTTTGAATTACCATTAAGTAATTCGTGTAAGTAGTATCATATAACAAACTCCCCTCCTTTAGAGAAAAGAGGAGAGTTTGAAATGATGTATTCGTTTGCAAATAATTCATTGCTAAACAAATATAAGTTAAATTGAACCTTCTACAACGTTAATATCGGGGAAGTTATCGAAAGGCTCATTAGTAAATGATTCCAGACGATACGCTTTGTGCGCTTCTTCTGCGGTGAATGTAATAGTGTAACCATTCAAATCACCTTTGGCAGTTCCTGTAGTAGTAGATGCAGCAGTTACTTCTGCACCATCAACTTTACCAACCATCCAAATGTTATTATTGTTATCCAATACAAACACAACAAGACGATTCTTACCGATAATTTCAAGTTGCTTTCTGCGCGCAGCAGACAATTTAAAGAAACTAGCAGTAACCGTTTGAGTGTAGAAAATTGTTCCATTTTCAACTGATGAAGTTACTTCTTCAGTAAATACACTTGTGTGTTTTGGTGTAATGAATTGGAAAATGTCAATTTCGGGAAGTGTCGAGATTTCTTCAGTGGACGGATCTACTGTAACGCCTGTTTTAAAAGAGGCTAATTGTTGCAAATAGATAGCCTTAATACCACCTACACCTTCTTTACAATCGAGTGCAAATCCTGCGGTTAAATCACAAGCCATATTATTAATTTTTTATTGTTATTATTTACAATAAAAGGCAGGGGACTTATTCCCCCACCTTTTTACTTGTGTTTATCTTAGTTGTGTCCGATTACACAGTCACCGTAGAAACCAACTGCAACACCAACGCGGAAACGCATAGCCATACGAACCAAGTCAGATGCGTCAGTCAAAGACATATCAACTACTTTAACTTCAGCGAAGTCAGAGTTAGCGTCAACACCTACGAACAAGTTTGTAGGCTCAGCAATAACTACAGTTCCATTTGACATACCTGGACATACATAGATATCATATCCGTCAAACTGCATGTTGAATTCTTTGAACGCATTGTACTCGAAAGCATAACCCAAAGCTGCGATTGCTTGCTTGTAAAGTTGTGCAGTATAGCGGTTCATATAGATTTTAACGGTTGGAGAACCAATCAAAGCAGCGGGCAAAGCAGCAACCAAAGCAGTCAAATCTGCGATGATAGTTGAAGCAGTCATTGTAACACCCCAAGTTTGGTCAGCAGAACCACTCAAATTAGCCTTCAATTTCTTTTCGAAACCATCAAAAGATGAATAAGTTCCACCTGTGTCACCTTGCCAAATTGTGAACTCAATGTTTTGAGCCACGTTAGCAGCAGCGTAACCGATTAAGAAATCTTGGAAGTTAGAAGGAACTACATCGTTGATAAATCCACGACCTGTTTGAGCAGCCTCCCAATCGTGAGCAAATTCAGTTTTACAAACTTCCAAATTTACTTTCAAATCAGTAACAGTCAAAACTGATTGATCCAAAGTCAAATCACTTGGGTCTGCAAAATCACAAGAGAAAGCCTGAACCAAGTTAGCAGAAGATAATTTCTTCAATACTGCCTTATACTTAACTCCCTCTTTTAATGTAACGTAAGATTTAGCAAGAGTGTCTCCACTCAATAAAGCAGCGTGAATGTATGGTAATGCTAATTCACCTGCGTATGTACCATTAATTGTAATAGCCATTGTTTTTTACTTTTTAGAATTGATTAATTGATATGCGCGACTTCTTGCATCCATTGCTCTGAATGGAACTTCATTATTTGCGCTTTGTTTTTGTGCAACTGGAGAAGCCTTTTTCACCGACTCTGTGGCAGGTGCTTTAGACATTTTCTCAATAGTTGCAGATAGTTCTTGCTTTTCAGCACTCAACTCGTTAATCTTCGCTTCAAATGCGCTGATTAAGTTGTTGATAGTAGATTCAAACTCTTCGCGAGAAACTCCATCAAAAGATGCTTGTTCTTCCTTTACAGGCTCACACGCTTCTTCCATTGGTGCTTCTTCCATTGGCTTGTCTTTTACTTCGCTGATTTTCCCTTCTACTACAACCAATAACTTACCTTCGGCAGTTTCATATTCGCCATCTGCAATAGGAGTAGGATTTCCATCCGCATCCATTACAAATAACTCTGAACCCATACCAAATTCAGCATCGGGAGAGTAAACCTCAGTTCCATCAGCAAGAACAGCCATAGCCATTTGCTTTTGCTCTACCGCCTCCTCAACAGCCGACAAACTAACCCCAAAGGATTTCAATTTCTCAGCGTATTTGGAAACGATTTCGTTTACTTTACTCATAATGTTAATAATTACTTTGACTATATGACGCATAATCTTTGATT
>Ga0213922_1000274_pt1 | contig 29011 bp, 48 predicted proteins | sample McNCre2917MG_FD_165060 | JGI IMG/M metagenome (GOLD analysis project Ga0213922, IMG submission 165060) | Freshwater microbial communities from McNutts Creek, Athens, Georgia, United States - 29-17 MG | ecosystem: Environmental > Aquatic > Freshwater > Creek | place: USA: Georgia | collected... | reverse complement strand
ATTCGCCCTTGGTCTTGGGCTTCTCTCATTTCCCGGCCATAAAAAGCCCCGAGGATTGCAGCCTCGAAACTGCACTCGTACTCCTGCAAGTACTGATCCTCGGAGAGTTGCGCTTTAGCGGCGGCTAGTTCGCCGGTTGGGAGAAGCCCGCTTTCTGAAGCGGTTAAGCGCAGCAGGAACCACTCGCTAGGAGTCCGAGAGGCACGGTCAAACACTTCCCAAAACTGATTCTTGCCCTTGGGCGTGCCTGCGAATACCGCCCATCCCTGCTTATCGGATAGCGCGGGGCGAATGATGTTGCCAAACACGGACGGCTTAAAGTCGCCGTACTCGTCCATATATACGCCCGAGAAGCCAAGGCCGCGCATGGCGTCGGCGTTGTCGGCTCCAAACAGGCTGATTTTTGCGCCGTTTAACAGCGTCAGCGTCATCTGGCTTTCGTTGGCTTCCTTGGTAACTGGGGCGGCGTAATACTTGAAATAGTCCCACGCAATACGGCGGGCTTGGTTTTGGTATGGCGCGATGTAGCCAAACAACGGGTTGGGGTCTTTGCAAAACATGGCCGCCCGCACAATGTCGTTGACCGCAGCAACGGTCTTGCCAGCGCGTCGGTGAGCAACCAAGCAAGCCCAACGCTTATTGCGCTCATGAAACGGCATGAACGCTTTGCGGGGGGCGTAAGGCAGGACTATTGGGGCGGCAGCCACGTTATGACCAAATCCTTGCCGTCAGCGCCGGTCAGTTCGTTCTTGTCGCGCTGCCCGAGGTACTGTTTGCCGAGCCATACCAGCATCGTGCTGTTGCCTTCTTCCAGCGCACGCCATTGATGCCGTCGCAGAGACATACGGCCTTTGTCCATGGCTGCTTTATAAATGCCGGAAAACTTCTCGTCGGCTTGTAGCGTATCTACCGAGCAACCAAGGTAAGACGCAATTTCGGCCTGTGTACATTGCAGGCTGGCCAGTTTTTCTACCGCGTCGTAATCAATTTCAAAGCGCGGGCGACCGCCACCCTCACCTTGCTGCCCCTGTTTGGGCAGACCCGTGCGCTCACTAATGCGCGTTTCCTTGCGCTTGCTCATGCCGCAGCCTTAAACGGTTCCCCGGTGGATTCCAGCGTGGCCTTTTTGCCCGTAAATTCTTCCCACCGTTTAACAATTACGTCCACGTACTTCGGGTCTAACTCCATGATTCTAGCAATGCGTCCGTTCTTTTCGGCTGCAATAAGGGTAGACCCAGATCCTCCAAAAATGTCTATTACCACTTTTTTTTCGGGCTGATCTTTTAACGCCAACTCAATTAACTCCACAGGTTTCATCGTGGGGTGAACGGTATTTTTCTGGCGTTTTACTTCCCAAATGTCCCCTCTAATCGTTTTTTCTCCACCAAAATCACCGACATACCAAATAATTTCGTGCTGCTTAAAATATTTATCAAGGTGTTGCGCAGGATTGACCTTATTCCAAACAATCATTGCTTTCGGTTTGCGTCCAATTTTTTCTAAAGCCTCCCGAAACAAGTGTGCGTACTGCCACGAACAACAAACGTACATCGTGGAACACGACCATAACGTAGACGTTAAAAAATCAACAAAAGCACCGTCGTTCATTTTGTCGTTTTTAATTTTCCTTTTATCAGAAACGCCTTGATAATCAATGTTGTACGGCGGGTCGGTGAATACTAAATCGGGAATGATTCCTGCATTTAGCCGATCAATAGCGGTCGTATCCGCGCTATCTCCGCACATTACTCGGTGCTGACCGCACAACCAGACGTCGCCTAACCGCGTGACCGGCTCCACGGGCGGCTCTGGCGTAGCATCGGGGTCAGTTAGCCCCTCCGTGCCTTTATCGGCTAATAGGGCGTTTAGTTCGTCCGTGCTGAAGCCCGTAAGGTCTAGGTCAAAATCCAACGCTTTAAGGTCTGCCAACTCCAGTTTGAGCATGGCATCGTCCCACCCTGCGTTTAGGGCAAGTTTGTTGTCGGCAATAACGTATGCCCGCTTTTGAGCGTCCGTTAGGTGGACAAGCCGAATGCATGGAACTTCGGTCAGCCCTAATTTGCGGGCGGCCATTACGCGCCCGTGACCGGCAATGATGCCGTTGGTCTCGTCAATTAACACCGGGTTGGTAAAACCAAATTCCCGAATGCTGGCAGCAATCTGCGCTACTTGCGCGTCATCGTGGGTTCGGCTGTTTTTCGCAAACGGGATTATGGTGGCAATCCCGATATGTTCCACGTGGATCATTAGGTGTCGTCGCGCTTGGGCATCCGTTTCATGGCTTCGGCCAGTTTTTTCCCTTTATCGGCTTGGTTGAATTCCTTGGCTACCGCAACCGGGACACCAACCTTCTTGGCGAATTCGGGGTTGTGGGCGGCGGCAGCCATCATGCGGCGCTGTTTGTCACTATGACTCGGCATTACAGTTTAGCCTCCTTACGTTCCTTTTCTCGGCGTTGTTGTTCCATTAATGCAGCGGCCAATACGGTTGGGCCTGCCATGCCAGCCAACAAGTCTGGCGAGGACAGTTTGGCAGGGTCAAATGCCGCAAACCGGCTGCGTACCGTTGCAGGGTCTAACGCAATAATTTCTTCTGTTGGTTTGCCTTCCGCCATTACTGCGGTTTCATAATTTTCGCCGCGTAATTTTTCACGCAACTTTTTTGCAGATTCTCGCCCTAATTCGTATCGTTCTTTTGGCGTATTACCCGGCCCTTTAAATACGCTCATCGCAATATCATTTAATTCTGTATACGAAATTGGGTATTTTTGCCCTTTTCGCACCATTAAAGGCATTACATTTGCGCCTTCTGGCCGATCCACATAAAAATTGGCATAGCGGGATGCCTCTTGAGTATTTGGGGTCATCCAAAACCCTAACGGCGCATTAGGATTTTTTGTCATTTCCCCCGCTTTTGACAAATCAATTTGTTCTATTTCTTTATTTGTCCCATGGTACGCAGGCTCAAATCCCATTGCTTTGGCGCGATCCATCGCCGTATTGCTTGCAGGAAGCCCAAGCCCACCTTGCGCTATAGGTTTGGCGGCGTTTAATTGCGCGGCTTCCATCGCGGCTTTGCGGGCGGCTACAACATCCTCCATTTTGCGGAGTCGGCCTGCCGCTTTGGATACGCCACCAATTACAGGGATCGCGGCAAGACTTGCCAATCCCATACCAAGCGGGTCGTTCTCGCGGCGGGCGCGTTCAAAGTCACGGGCGGCTTGCGGGTACTGCAAGGGGGTAAACCCAAGCGCAATGTCTGCGGCAATGTCGCCTACGTCTTGATCCTTCGGCTGGTCTAACGACATGGCGCTTTCCAGCCGTTTACGCAAACCCATTTTTTCGCCGTAATACCGCAGCGCGTCGGCTATGGTGTCCGGTGTGCGGGCAGGAGCAGCCATTACGCCAAAAACTTCAATTTGTAGATCGTGCTGTCCATCAGTTCTTGGATGGCATCAATCTGGTTCTGGATCGGGGTGTATTCCGGGCAAATGACCTTGCGAATTTCTTCCACAAAATCGCGCAGTTTTTCAAGGTACGTCACCGGATCGCTGGCAAGGTGAAATTCCTTCGGCCATTGCGTCAGTTTGACTTCCTCGTAGCCCATGTACGACTCGGCTACCGCGTCGGTGAGGTCTACGATGTCCTCGTAGTATTTCTGCAAAGCCTTGTGCTTCGCATAAGAGTCCGTGGACAGGTGCATAAAATGCGTAACGGTCGCGCTATGGAACAAAGTTGCCACAAACAACGCGACGTTTTTCTGTTCAGATTCGGCCATTTTGCACCTATTTTTAGCCAAATCAGATGGTAAACGGCGTTGTAAATCAGCGCAACTGTTCTTGCTTAATGCTTTCAAAGTACCGCATCGCCAGTTCGCAAACCGTGTCTTGCGGGTGCGTAGCCTTGTACCACTCCCCTCGAGGCTCAAACAGGGCGCGGAACTTTTCCTGTCCCGGCCTCAATTTGCCTTTTTCGGTCTTGATCTCGACCCAACAAATCCATTGCCGCCCGTCTGGAAGGGGCCGGAAAACTAATTTGTCGGGAATACTGTTCCCAGCCCCGGCAAAGTCATGGACGGTAAACCCAGCCACCCGCAGGGCTTCCGTAATGATCCCATCGTTAGCGTCTCGCCGTGCAGCGCGCCTCATATCACCACCTTGAGCCAGCCCTTCGGGGTCAAGCGGAAACCCGAGGCAACGAGCGCCTCCTCCGTGCGGCACGTTGCGCCTTTGTGCCTATGGATACGGAAAGAATCCGGCGAGGCGAAGGTGCGCTTGCACTCGGTGCATCTACGGATTCGGCTGCTCTTGCTTCGTTGACCAATCGGCACAGGAATATCGTCCAGTAGTTACGGGTTGATGATTTAAGCGCGTATTCACGCTCGGGAATACCCCATTTGGTACGCCAACTCATACACGCACCAATCGAGTTACCCGCCCGGCTTCAAGGCAAAACGAGTTGACCCATTTTTTTGTGGTTTTGCGAATGACGGTTTTCCGACACTTTTTGCAATAAAACTTGCTCATGCGCCCACCGCCGCACGTTCCTTAATGCGCTTGACCCCGAGCGGGCCGAAAAAACACATGACCATAATCATCAAATGCGGGTCGCCTACTACCAACTTGGCCTCTACTTCCTTCAGATTCCGCGCCACAACGCCTTTAAGCCAATCCATCTTATCGGCGGTGTCTGGGCCTTCCTCAATCGTGTAACGGGCCCAGAGGGCGTCACAGAGCCTTAAACGGCCATACGGGGTAGGGACGGTCTCCTGCCAGTTCTTTTCAGCGCGTTTGACCGAATTTTCCCAATTGAAATCATCGGCGGCTTTCTGTTCACGGGTCTTTTGCGGCTTTTCACCCGGGGCTAGTTTCTTTTTCTGAAGGTCAAACAGGCCTTGCCATTGGTTGGCAATGCTCTGATCCACCACTTCGCCTTGATCGTCACCGTACTTGGCAAGTTTCAATGCCGCTGCGTGCAAGGTGGCTTCCTTCAAAGGCTTCTTGATCGCCTTCCGGTACATGACCCACCGATCCCACGCTGCTACGTCTAATCCCGGTATATCCATGATTAACCCCTGTGACTGATGGTGAACTCTGCACGGTTACAAGACGGAATTACGCCTAGGCAATCGTGCAAAGGATTGTGACTGCATGGAGCCACCCTGCTGTCGGCTACTTTTCCCGGTTTCCCGGTGCCATTCACGCTTCCCGACTTACGCCGCGTGTCTAGAGGCTGGCCGCCCCGGTCTAGATTTAAGGCATATCTGCGCGTGGTTTCCCCGACCAGATTGCCCGAGCATTTCGGCGTGGTGGGGTGGTTGACAAGACTAGAACAGTCCGTCAGTATCCTCATCACGCTTGTTCCGCAATTCAAGCCTAGACTCCTTCCACCGAGTCCGTCAAGCCCCGAAGCCCCCCTTCGGGGTTTTTCGTTTCTGGCTTCCGTAAACCGCATTAGCGGCCCTTGGGCGGCTTTACCAGCCCTGCCTTCCATTGCCATACACGGGCGTCCGGTAGCCGCCCGGCCTTAATCCATTGGCTAATGGCCCCGTCCGTAACCCCGAACGCTTTAGCCATAGCCTTCTGGCTTGGGAACCGTTTAAGCATTTGCTGAATGTCCATAGCGAGGCATTTTAGCCATGTAAAATATTTTCGCAACAAGGCTTGACATGGGCGTTTAGGTTGCTAAACTGACAACCGTTGACAGACACAACCACGGAGACAACAGATATGTCTAACCACATCGTCATCAAAACCAAAATGTATCCCGTCAGCCGGTTTTCATCCGTTGAAGTGGAAACCCGCTACTGCGCCGACAAGGTGCAGGGCCGCGCTTTCCGCGTGTTTAATGAGGTGACCGGCATGGTCGGCGATTACGTCTACGCAACGTATGACGCGGCCAAGCAAGGCGCACGGGAAATTGGCGATCACTACTACCACACCGAACGTCGGTCTGGTTACTAATACGGAGGCAACAGAAATGTCCAAGTATAAAAATTCAAACTGCACAGAAATGACGCTTTCCGCGCTTGGTTACAAGTGGAAGGCTCACGTTTACTGGACGCAATTCGGAGACCAGTTTGAGATTGACGGCGTGCAACTGCATGGTGTGTACGAACAAAACGACACCGATTACCACTCCCTTCCAGTCGTCCTTGACGTTGATCCCGATTACCTTGACTACGATGTTATTGAGGACGAGATCGGCCAAGAAATGACTTGGGATGACGGCCATGACGAATAAATCCATTAAACCCCAGTTGATCGGCCTAATCCTGCTCTATCTGTTTTGCTGTTGGATTGAGCCTTGCGACGGTCACGGGTGCGATGCGGAGGTGACCCATGTGGGACGATGAAATGCCGCTGGACGATAACGACTGGTGGCAGCAACAGGATGCCGAGCGCGAGGAATACGAATTTATCCGCACAATATTGTTGGCAACGTTGATTGCCGTTTATAAACAGTTGGAAGCCACAGAGAGGAAATTGCAATGAAGTCTGAAAACATCGGCGCACTTGCCGCCGCCCTTGCCAAAGCGCAAAGCCAAATTAGCGGAGCCGTTAAGGACGCCGCCAATCCGTTCTTCAAATCCCGATACGCTGACCTTGAATCGGTGTGGCAAGCCTGCCGCAAGCCGCTCACCGATAACGGGTTGTCGGTTGTGCAGACGAGCCGGTACACCGAACATGGCCTGCTGTTGGTGACTACGTTGTTGCACAGTAGCGGCGAATGGATATCGGGCGAAATGCCGGTACTGGTCAAAGACAACAGCCCACAGGCGCAAGGCTCGGGGCTGACGTATGCAAGGCGTTACGCGCTGGCGGCGCTAGTCGGCATCTATCAGACGGATGACGATGGCGAGGCCGCGCAGGGCCGCAAGCCCGATCTGAAACTTGACCCAAGAGGCGACCTCGGCAAGAACGCCAATCCTGTTGAGGTGCAGGAATATGTGGAGAAGTTCAAGGCCGCGTTTGATTTGGACGCCGAGGAAAAAGAGATTGCGGCTGCGGTGTACGAAATACATCAAAGCGTAAGCGCCAACCACGAACTGTATATAGCGGTGGGCGATGCGCTTGGTTCAAAGTTGAAAAATGCTATTCGTTCTTACATCAAAATTGCCAAGGAGGCAAAATGAATACTTACGATCCAAATATGCGCGGCGTCTTGTTCAAGAACGACAAGAACGGCAACGACAAACGTCCCGATTACCGTGGCAGCGCGGTAATTGACAACGTGGATTTCAACGTCAGCGGCTGGATCAAGGCCAGCAAGAAGGACGGCAGCAAGTTTATGAGCCTGTCGTTTGAGGCCAAGAAAGCCGCGCCGCCAAAGCCAGCGCAAGGCAAAGTGCTGACCGAAGATAACTGGGTAGATGACGACATCAATTTCTGATGAAACGTTTATTCCCAAAAGGCACTCAACCGGACGACATTATCCGAGCGGTTGCCACGATGGTTGCGGCAATAGATCGCAACAAAGCGTGGTGCATTACGGTTGAACCGTGGAAACGCAAGCGCACGGACGCGCAAAACCGATTTTTATGGGGCGTTGCTTACCCCATGATCCTTGAGCAAGGCGGCGAAACGTTGGGCGGGTGGACACGCGACGATTTGCACGATTACTTTCTTGGCGAGTGTTTTGGGTGGGAAGTGCTGGAAGGGTTTGGGCGCAAACGGATGCGGCCTTTGAAACGTTCGTCAACGTTAACCAAACAAGAATTCACGGATTACTTAATGTTTATAGAAAGCAAATGTTTAGATATGGGCATGGGGCCGTTACCGGAACCTGTGTATGAGTAGAAATAATTGGGGTATGTCTGAAATGACGTATTTACGGAAACTAGCCAAAGACCGACCCTGCATGGTGCGATTGCCAGAAATATGCAATCACAACAATGAAACAACCGTGTTGGCTCATGTGCGGTTGCCGGGAATCAGCGGCATGGGGATGAAATCACCAGATTTGATAGCGGCTTGGGCTTGTAGCGCGTGTCATGACGCCATAGACCGCCGCTCGCATACCGACCTTGAGAGGGACTATGTGCGGCTGGCGCACCTAGAGGGAATGGCACGAACGATCAACGAACTAGCCAAAGAGGGATTATTGTGAAAGAAGATGATTTGAAAGAAATGGCAACGTTTGGATTGATTGCATTATTTATCGGGTCATGGCTTGGCTTTTGGATAAATGGATATTTGTTGCGAAAACAAGCCGTGCAAAACGAATGTGGGTATTACGACATGAAAACCGCAGAATTTAAGTGGGGATTGCCGAAATGACCCGCGACGACATTTTACGAATGGCGCAAGAGGCGGGGATTGAAGAAACAAACCTTAATTTGCAAACATTCGAAATTCAAATACCCATCGAATTTTTTATACGTTTTGCAAAACGTGTTGCCGCCGCAAAGGAACAAGAGATGCTTGCCGAAGGGTGGGTATTAGATTTCCCGCCGCCGAAAGAGGAGGCCGACCAATGACCCAAAACGACATGATCCGCACGCACCTTCAATCCGGCAAATCCATCACCCCGCTGGACGCGCTGCGCGAATATGGGTGCTTTCGGCTGGCGGCTCGCATTGCAGACCTACGGGCCGAGGGGTTAAACATTCAAACGTCAACGATTCAATCCAACGGCAAGGCTTATGCGAGTTATCGCATAGTCGGCCAACAGGAGTTGTTCGCATGAACGTCATTGCATGGCTTTTAGACTTGTTCCAAAATCGTAACCGCATGGTGGACGAAGAATGGCGGCACGTTCCAGAGCCCAACATCGCTTGCCGTAGATGGGGCGTGGATTATCTGTAAACCTTGCATATAACCCGAGGCAGGACGCTTATGAGCCGTTTTGAGGACGACCCCTTTGTCACCCCCGAGGGTGACGCATTTGAGGCCGAATTAGCCGCCGCGCCGTGGGCTTATGGACAAGCCCGCGAACTAACCATCAACGAAGTTCTATACCGGATGCGCGCTCAAGGCTTGGACGTTGAGGCCGATTGGGTGCTTCGGGAAATGACGATCCTAGCGATGCAGGGCGGGTGACTGTACACACAACGTGCGTACAAACGCCCGCAGCAACTTCCAATGCCGCCCGCCGTGCCAATGTCGGCGCAAGTACTTTCGCGCAAACCACGATTCTTCGGCTTCCGGGTGACACCCGATCAGCCCTACCCGCCCCTGCCGTATCGCCATAGGTACGCCATTGGCGTAGGTCGCCACCGTCTCAAAATCTGACCCTGTGAACTGTGGGCCGTCCCAAAAAAACATGGTTTCCGGCTCGCCGTTCCATGTCACCCGGGCAACCGTCTGATACGACCGTTTGATCTCGGCTTTGCGAACGTATTGATCTACGTTGACGTTTCTTAACAAATCAAAATAGCCCGGGCCAGCCCAATAAGCCCCCATGCAGATGCCGAGATATGCCCCGCCTTTCTGTACAAAAAGTCTTACATCTTTAGCCGCATCTTGGAAAATCTGCGACCAATCGTCAGCCTCGCCGACCCCGCCGGGAAATGCCACGATCTGAAGCGATCTCATTCGGGCGTAGGTGCAGTCGGCAATGTCTAGCAGTTCTACATCGTAGTCGGGCGTTAGCGCCTTGAGCATTGCCACACAGCAATCTGCGGCGGCGTGCGGGGGTTTATAAAAAAGCCCTATTCGGGGTCGCGGGGGAGATGCCACGGCCTTGTGGCTTTGAAATGCACCCCTCCGCACACAACATCTCCCTGCAACAACTGTTTCTGACTAGGGTGGGAGCATCCATATCCCGCCCCGTTCCATGGACACAACCATACACATTTCTGGCACAGGTCTGGCTGCGCCCACAACAACTCGTCCTCGTCGTCCCGTTTCATTTTTTCTTGCGTAGGTAGGTCAGATAATCCGCGCCGACTTCCGGTTCCCAAAACACCTTTACGAAGTCTGGATGATTATCAGCCATGGCAGGGTTAATTATCGTCACCGCGCAAGGCGATAGGGAATTGTCCCTAAACCCCCGGTCTTTCGCAAAACGGTCGTAGACCTTGTATGAGGCGACCTTGAGGGCGTGCATGGTAATGCCGTTAATCGGGTCTTTCAGGACGCTATACGCGCTCTCATGCTTGTGGCCGGCAACGTAGATATGGTCACGGGTTCCCATTAGCGCGGCCTTCATTGGGCCATGCGCAGGGTTCCAGATAGACGAGCCAGAATGGTCATGGCGGGCGTTTACGCGTACTGAATTGCCGTTGGGAAACTTCAGTTCAATACGGGCTTCGGACGACTTGTATAGCGCGTCCTGCTGCTTGGCGATCCATCGGAGGGGGTCACCGGCTCCTGACCACGCATCGTGGTTGCCCGAAAGCATATACAGCCAGTTACAGCGCCCTACGAACCACTCGGCAAGTCGCCATGCTTGGGCGGCACTTGTGGATTGGTCGGCGTAGAGTCGGGCGAGTCGTCCCACCCAGTTATTAGTAGTGTCACCAACGTTGACGGCAAACATTCCATCAGTTCGGTTGACAAGTTCTGTGTGCCGCTCAAGGGCTTCAATGTCTGTCCCGTCATCGTCAACATGAGGGTCTCCAAAGTGCAGGATTCCGATAGGGCCGGGAATCTTGATGCGGATGGGGATAAGTTTGGACGCTTCTTCGTAATTGCGCTTGTTGGCGAACTGCCGCTTACGGTGCTGGATCAGTTCTTCGATGGAAATGTCGTCACGGGGAAGCGGCGTAAATTCAAACTCTTTTTTGTCGGTTTTGGGGGAATGGTAAGTGGTCTGAATACCCTCTATTCCCGCCGCCTCCAAAGCCCCGGCGCGTTCCATGACGCACCGCACGCTCAAGCCTAGTTCCTTGGCGGCTTCAACTCTAATCCCTTTGTGTTTGCGGAGACTTGCGACCAATTGATCGTCAGAAATCCGTCGAATAGGCACGATAACCTCACACAGTACGTTGGAAGTGTGGAACGTCCACAAACCTCCACTTGCCGCCCCATTGGTTTTTGGGGTGCAACGACTCCCAAAACTCACCTACGGGACGTAAAGCATTAACATCGTACACTAACTTGCCGTCTTTGAAGAAATTTAGGTCTATGGCGCATCTTTTGATATGGATGCTGTTCATAGTTTTGCTACGCCCGGTTTTGACGTAAATCTGCTGTTGGTCAATGGTTCGGGCCAATTCGCCGCCCGTCACCGTAAAGCCCATTTCCGTGGCTTTGGCGATCAGTTTGCAAGCATCCAGCAAAAACGCCGCCTGTTCTGCAACAAGGCTCATTTGTGCTTCATCTCCATAACCTTCTCGACAGTCCGGCCACCAAAATAAGCCAACATCACGATCTGCCCCCAATTACCTAATAGCGTCACATATGACTCATTGGCCTCAAGCCCAAATGCCGACATGAACGCAAACAGGAAGTAACCGGAAAGGATGGCGATAAGCGTCATGGGCCGGATGTTCTTGGACAGCCAAGAGTCCGAGGCCATATCCGCAGTCCAGCGGTCAGTCACGGCAGACGCTTCGGCCTTGAACGCTTCAATGTCAAGTTTGTTTTCTTCCAAACGCAGCCGCATCAATTCTTCTTCGTGCTGCATTTCGGCAATTTTTAACTGCGCGATTTGTTCGGGCGGCATATCTGGGGCCAACTTGACCCCCGTTTTTTCCTCTACCCATTCTTTGCCTTTTGCCATTACAGCATTGGCAACTAACCCTAGCCCGTTAGAGAGCAGGGTTTGAATAATCGGCATCATCGCTTGGCACGCTCCTCAAGTAAGCGCAGGCGCACGTTGAGGTCGTTGATCTCGCGCTGGAGTTCTTCGCGCATCTTGGCACGCTTTTCAGCAGACAACGGTGAGTCAGTCGGGACGCCTTCAGACGTAATGAGCGCAGGCATCTTGGACTCAATGCTAATAAGCCGGTTGCTAAATGACGATACCTGTCCAAGCAGCCAGCCGATGCTGACCACAAGGATCGGAATCACCATTTTAAGGATTTCGCCCCAGTTCATTTCTTGTTTACCAAGTCAAATAGCGTTTTTATCTTGTCCTCAAGCACCGCAACCCGTAAGTCAAGTTTTGACAAGACAATAATTAGCGTGACAATCGCAAATAGAACCGGCCACGCTTTAATGAGCAGTTCTATAACGTCCATTAGTGTGGGAAAAACAATAGTTTTGCCATGCCTATAATTAACGCGCCGCCTACCGCTTTAATGAGCATCTTGAACTCTTTAAGGTCGTCCTTGATGCCTTGGTAGCGTTCAGCGCAAACCGCTTCGTGAGCCGCTAGTTTGCCTTCTACGGTGCGAAGGCGAGCCTCGTGATCGTCACTCATTTCGCCTCAAGCGCAGCAACGCGCCCCCTCAATGACTGAATTTCGGCAACAAGCAATGGCACAAGCGTTGTGTAATCAACCTGCTGAAAAATCGGGCTTCCGTTTTCGTCTACCGCGTCTTTTTCGCCGGTAACGGCATAAGGGGCTTGCTCTGCAAGTTCGTGAGCAATTGCCATCGGGCGCTCAACCGTAGCGCCGTGCATTTTGCCGCGATAAATCTTAATGGCGTCAACTTTTGCGCCGCTATCGGTAACCGGCCCGTAAACGTCTTTGGCGCGATAATCCGACGAAGTGTTAAACGCCACCAAACCGGCGCTTCGGTTGTACGAAATGTTGCCTCTGAACGTGTAAGACGTTTCCGTTCCAAACGCCCAGAATCCGCAATCCCCGCTTGTAGTGGCGTTCCACATGATGCACGGGCGCGGCTCGGATAATGACTTAAATACACCGGGATAAATTCTGGTTGACGTTTCGCCAACAACCTCAACAATTGCCTGCCCCGAAAATACCGACGAACTCGTGTTCATCAATATTTGGCCCGACCCGTTTGGCGACATAATAATGTTGCCATTCGTGTTGGAAGTGCTGATGGTGTTGGTGCTAAACGTGATATTGCCGGTAGAACTTGCAGCCCCGGCGTTTACCAACTGAAAGCGCGTGCCGTCGTACACCACCACGGCAACTTTGCCGGAAGTCAAATCGCCAGCCGCCAACGCAGTTGAGCCTTCCTTGGTAATGCTTTTTGCGCCCAAAGAGTCAATGTTAATTGTAACCGCGCCCGTATTCGTGGCAGCGGGCGAAAAGTAATACATAGCGCCCGACGTATAGGCCGCAACAGTCGGAGTTCCCGAGGCCGTAATGGTGTCGGTGCCGGAAACTGACAACAATTTCGCGGCAGTTGTTTGCACTTGCGTTAGGTTTGCAGCGTCCGTAGCCGCCGTACCAGCCGCCATGCCGGTGATCTTATTGCTGCCCATCGGGATATTGCCCGTAGCAACCGTCTGGCCGTCCTTGGTCATGCACGTGGACAGGCCGGTAGCAAGGTCAGCCGTCAACGCATTAAAAGCGGTTGATGTGATAGTAGTACCGGCTACGACCGGCTGGCCGGCGGTGTTGATCTGAAATGTACCCGAACCGTTAAAACTCATGGTTTTACTCCTGCGCTCCAAACGCGCCTACGCGACCGGCCAATTGACCAGCAGCCTGTTGTTGTCTGCGCCGACGCGCCATATATGCCGCAACATCGCGCAATTCTTGTTGGGCGGGCTGTCCCCGCAACAACAACATTTGCGCCAATTGATTCCGCGTTTGTTCCGGCATTTTCAATTGACTGAATTTGCGACCGACATACTCCATAGGCGCAAACCCACCGCCAGCGGCAGCGCGTGCGGCTTCCAAGCCTTCCATAAATGCGCCTTGATCTTCTGACCCTGCCAATAGTTTCGCGGTTTGCGACCCTTGGCCCGCACGTTCCACAGCCTTGAGTTGCTCTTGTTGCAACACAGATTTTTGAAATGTGCGGAAGTCATCGCCAAATATGGTTTTCAATTTGTCTTTAAGAGTTGGCTCTTTATACAAATTCAATAGCCGAGTCTGGCCCGCCTGTGATCCGGCAACATCGCGCAAGGATTGTGCAGCGCCAACGCGAAATGCCTCTAATTCTGCCGGGGCCATATCTTCAATTATTCCCGGCAAATCGGTTACATCTTCTTTTAGTGCGTCTCGGCCACGGCGCATTGCCGTTTCCATTTGTGCGGGCGTTTCAAATGCGCTACGAGCCTGCTTGTAAACAGACGCGCCGTTTGCATCTTTAGGAGAAAGTTTGTCCAATTTGTCCGTCAATTTGCGACGAACATCGTCATATGCACGACTTAATTCAGTCGGCTTGCCAAATTCGCCTTTTGCACCTTCCTTCAAATCCCACAACGATTTTTTAACGGTATCCAATGTTTCAAAAGGAACCGGCGTCCCTGCTTTAATTTTGGAAAGGTCAGCAAGCGGAACGCCCGACAAACGGGCAAGTTTTTCTGCCCCGCCATGAGCATCCTTGGCGCGCTCCAGCAAATCAACCAATTCTTTATCGGCAACAAACGTAGAGCCTTGCAATTGCTTATAAAACGGCGCGGCATCACGTTGCTTTTGCCGCACTAACGCGTCAACAGATGACCGGAATGGCGATCCTTGAGCAGACAACGCTTCTTCTGCGCCCGCAACCAATGCGGGGCCACGTTGGGCCGCAATACGTCGCCCTTCTCGGGTTGTTAATTCTTCTGCCGACCCGGGCAAATTACGCAACAACCCAAGTTCTGCTGTGGTGCTTTTGCCCGTAGCAGCAAGCGGCGCGTTTTCACCCAACGAGCGCAACCGAGCAGCGGCTACATCCGTTGGTTCAGCGCCCATACGCATTTTGGCTTCTGCGTCACGCTCCAACAGCCTAGCCAGCCGCTCTCTAGCCGTGTTGATCTGCAACTTTTCTTTAAATGGGCCTGCGCGTTCGCCAATTTGACGTACTGCGCCGCCCAAGCCCTTTGCAGCCAAAACGCCAGCGCCGCCCGTTGCAAGCCCTGTCAATGTTCCTTTGGCAACATCTCCAGCAAGTTCGTCAAACGTCGGCGCCTCCGACTTGCCCGCCGCCGAAATTGCGCTTTGTGTAGCAATTGGCGCGGCGATGCGTGCGCCGCGGGCCATCATGCCGCCAGCACGAAGCGGAGCCGCCCCCATGCTAAACGGCAACGTGGACAAACCACCGGCCAATTCAAGTCCTGCGGAGGTATTGGGGTATGCAGATGCAAACTCTGCGGTTTGCTGGCGAACGTAATCTCTGGTTGGTTCGTATGCGGTTTCAGCGGGCGCATATTGGTTTCGTAACCCGGCCATTCCTGCGCCGCGCTGCGCTTCAGACGCGCCACGCATAGCAAGCCCACCAGCCAACTCGTCGGCAAGATTAAAAAATGTGCCTTGTAACGCGGTTAAAAAGCCTTGACGAACCGGCGCAGATGATTGCGCGGGTTTTGGTTGAAATGCCGCTTGTTTGCGCTCTAAATGCGCAATTCGCTCCATATCCTCAAGTTCTTGCAGTCGGCGCTCTTCTTCGGGGGTAAGTGCCATTAGTTTCTTCCCCCGCGCTTCGCACGAAGCGCAGCAAGTTCCGCTTGTTCTGCGGGCGACAAACCGCCTTGCGGCGCAGCCTGCTCTTGTTTGGTAAACGGATTAACCAAAACGTCCTGCAACGCTTTATCCATTTCCGGTGTCCATGCGCGTCCAGCGCGAGCCTTTGCCCCCGCAACAACGCCCAACAACCGATCATATTTAGCGGCTGCAACTTGATCGTTTTCGGTAATAGACGGCAAATATGATTTCTTGTTGGCTTCTTTCTGTTCTTCGGTGTAAGAAATGCCGGTTGCCAAAGTTAGCAACGCATCCAGCATATCGGACTGCGCGGCGCTAACAATTTGACGCTCTGGCGACTGAACCGCTCCCGTTGCTTGACGAACAAGCGGAATAGACGAAACCGCCGCTTCCATTGCGCCGGGACGCAAAGCCCCGGGTGCTTGCGCAGTAACTTGATTAATTTGACGCTGTGCGTTCAATACGCGATTTGTCAAATACGAGGCTTGGTTTTCTGCTTCTGACGGTTTTGCGCCAGCCTCTTTTGTAGATGCTTTGCCAATTGCTTGCGAATACGGAACGTATGTGTCTACGCCATTAACTTTCACAGAATACAATTGTTTCGGTTCGGCTGACGGAGCAACGCCTTTAGTTTTAATTTCCGAAGTTCCATCGTTGTAATGCACTTCAATCTTGTTTCCAAGGTCAACCGTATGCGTAACATCCTTCGGTTTGGCTTGCAATTTAAGCGCGCCGTAATCAAGATTTTGCCCGCCCTCAATTGCGGTTTGCGCCATTTTGCGGCTTGCGGGGTCAAGGGTCATTAATTGTTCTGCCGTCAATGCAGGCATCTTGGGCTTGGTACGCGCCGCCTTATATGCCTCAAGCAATTCGGGATCGGTAACCAACGCTTCGCGGCCATACTTGGTTGACGCAAGGCGCACAGGGTCAAGCGGGCCACGCACCATAGCAAGGCCACTTGCATCCGGCGTAGTTTCAGCGGCAGTTAACGGCTTGCGCCCCGACTCAAGGCTTTCACGCAACTGCTGGCCGGTGCGTTCAACGCCAGCCACATCCTTTTCAATTGCAGCCGAAGCCTTTTGTTCGGCCTCACGGGCTTTACGGCTTTCCTTGCCAGCCATGTACGATTGCAGGATTTTTGCCAAGCCTTGCGTATACGAAATAGGGCCAGCCATATCCATTTGCAACGGCTGATAAGCCTGCTGTTGGAGCGCGTCGGCTAATGCCTGTCTGCGCTGTGCGTCGGCAGCAGCGGCTTCGTATTCGCTTGAGGGGCGAAATGTTTGGAAGTATTTAACCGCCATAGTAGTCACCCTTGAAATCGCCGCCCTGCGGGGAATACATCCCCGGCGTCTTGGGCATAGGTTGCTTGGCTATCGGATTCGGCGGGAACAACCGCGCAGACTGCGGGGCGGCGTTATAGCCGTTCACCGAAGCCAGCGGACTGTTGTATTGCGCAGGCTGCGTGGTTTCGTCGTTAGCACCGAAATTGCTAGACGGACGCCCTTGCAACATTTGCGCAAGGCGCTGACCACGGCCCATCTGTTGCTGCGGCCCTTCAAACGATTGATATGGCGTAAGCATTAGAGCGCTCCGTAGTTAACCATCTTGTACCCGCTACTATGGGTGCTGACGGCTTCCGGCTTCACAGATTCAACTTCGTCGGCCATCACGCCACGCTCACGGCGCCCCGCAATGTCGTACTCGTAAATGCCTATGCCAAGCGGGTGCGTGCCTACGCGCTCAATGTTGGATTTAAGTCGGCGATCCGAGAAGAACAAGCCAGCACCGCCAGCGCTGCCGATACCTTGAGCCAAAGCGCCGCCGAGGCCAAACAGCCCGCTCATCTGGTTGTTGTATCCAGCCATTTGGTTTTGGTAATTTTTCTGCGCAAAATCACCTTGCGCTTGCGCCGCACCGAATACCGGAGACGCCGCTACGTTTGCGCCCGTATAACCTTGGAACTGCGGCATCTGCACTTGCGATCCAGACATAAGCGCGCCGATTTCGTTAATCGGCTGGTTGCGAAGCGCCAACTGCTGCGCCAATGACTGCTGAAGCGCCGTATTGCCGAACTGACCGGCCTGCAGGGCTTGGTTAAATTGCTGCGCTTGCGCTTGGTTAGCCGCCGCCTGCTGCTGAAGCGCCGCGTTCTGGTTTTGCGCCAAGGCGGTGTTATACAAGCCTTGAATGTCCATGCGCTGACCAAACACCTGTTGCGCGGCGCGGTTCTGGGCATCCTGTACCGACAAACCCTGCTGCAAGTTCTGTTGGACGGCGGCGTTATAGGACTGCGTAGCCCCCTGCCGTTCGCCAAACGCCTGCGCCCGGGCGGCTTGGTCTAGGCCAATGCCTTGCAACGCGGCCTGTGTGCGAAGGTCGTTTTCGCCTTGCTGCGCTTCTTGGATAGCGGCGTTGTAAGCCTCGCCACCACGCACCAAGCCTTGATTTGCCAACTGGGTTTCAAGAGCCGCACGCTTGCGCTGCAATTGCGGCTCAAGGCGGGACATGATGGCCTGCTGTGCCGTCGTACCGGCGTTTATAGGCGCTTGTGGGAGGCCGGACAGGTCAACCCCTTGGGCATACCCGTACTGGCCTTCCATCGGCCCACGATTGACGCGCTGCGCGCCTACGTTGGCTCCGGCTTGTCCCATACCCGTTAGATTCGGGCCTTGGGCAACTTGACCGTACCCGCCCAACTGGGTGGAAAGGTCGCGCAAGTTGGGATTAAAACGCTGGCCGAGAACGTCCCGGGCCACGCCAATACCCTGCTCGCCAAGGCCAGCAAGGGCAAGGTCTACGCGCTGCTGCGCCTCAAGCGTCTTTTGCGCTTCCGGCGTTAAATACTGTTCAATGTACGGCGTGTCTTGGTCGGTAGTCGTGGTGAACTGTTCTTTCGTCGGCGCAACGGGAGAAGTGCCAAACTGACCACCGCTATACCCGCCAACACCGCCACCGCCGTAAAAATCACCAAGGCCAAGGTCATTGCCCCCAGAATCCGAGAGGCCAACGCCCGGGCCGCGCTGAAGATTGCCTTGGTTGTAAGCGTCCAACTGCTTCTGATAGTCGGCCATCGCCTTGTCGTATCCGGCTTGGTCAAACGTGCTTTTGCCGAACGTGACACGCTGGCCTCCAAGGGGAGTGGAAATGTTGGGGTTGCTGATCCGCGCCGTGAGGCGGGCAGCGTCCAAATTGGCCGCGCCCTGTGCGGTAGCAGCCGCAGCGTAGTCAGGCGCTGGCGGCGGTGAAGGTGATTTTTTGCCCATACCGAGGCTCCAGAAAACGACACGCAGAACGTGTCATGGTTAACAACACGATATCGCCGTCGGTGTCGGCGTCTTTAAGACGCGCTTCCTCGGTGAAACCCATTTTACGCACAACTCGTTGCGCACGCACGTTCCCGCTTGATACCGGGCAAATAACCTTGTTTACGTCGCACACATTGAAGGCGTAGTCAAAAATCGCGGCCAAATAAGCGGGGGTCATCCTGCCTTTTACGCAGATATGGCACACCACCGACCGGCCATTAAAATTCTCATAAACCACCCCGGCAACGGTTTTACCGTCCCGAAGCAACCCAATGGCGCTAGATCGGTCGGGGTTAAACGCCCCGTCCATTTCGCCCATAACCCAATGCCCCACGCTGGGGCTTGACGTTATATTCCAGCCCATCCGGTTTGGTACACCACATCCGTTGACGCCCATTGCAGGGATAGGTTTTTAGAGGTCGTATTCATTTGAATACCCCCGCAATAACCGATCCCGGTCACGCCCTGCCAGTTGGCCTGCACAACGTCCCCGGTTCCCCACGTTGCTGTGTCCCACGTTGCCGTGTCCCAAAGCGCAAACGTAGACGGGGTATAAGCAATAGCAGCCGTACTATCGGCTTGGCTAAAGTCCACGTTGATTGAAAGGTTGATGCCGGGCGTGCCGTTGGAATACAGGCTTGGGCGAGCGCGGGTAAAGTATTTCTTTACTCCTCGCGTTTCAAAGTAGTTAAAGGCTTGCAAAGCGCGTGCGGCGATGTTGTTGGTATCGTCTATGTACCCGGTATTGCCAGCCGTCCACGCCTTTGCAACGTAGTTGCTACCGCCGAAATAAGGATCGTCTTGGTAAATCGTAAAACAGTTAGCGGCCCAACCCGTGAATTTGCACCAAGCCTTTGTAATGTTGTTCATCACAAATTGCTCTTGGCTTCCCACGGACACCGGAACGTTAACAATTAGCGCGTTGTTTTTGGCGTTGTACAACATCACCCAGCCAAAATTGTTTTGGTAGGTAGACGTTGCCGCTGCAAATGCGCCTTGGATTTTGTCCGACAGCGCCACGTTTGGGTCAAGGCGGGAGGATTGCAACGCAGACGCCAGCGGCAACAAGCCATCCAGCGTCAACAGCAACAAATCGCCGCCGTACTTCATAAAGCAGCGCTTGGACACCGGAGCGCCCAACACCCATACGCCGATCAATTCCCAAGTGGAGGCGCTAGACGGGTCGGTGCCGCGATAAACGATCACTTCGCCCTTATTCGTGACAAACACGAGGTTATCGTCCACGCCGTAACCCGCGTCAATCGTCCATGTCCCCATCGCAACAAGGTAACCGCCAAACTTGGCGATAGATGAAAGGTCTAGCGTTTGCGCTGCGCCGCCTACGGATGACGTAGGCAAATACCACGCCTTTAGCGTGTCCTTTTCAATGAACCATACGCGGTTTTTGAAAAGGTTGATGTTGGATAGGTTTGTCGTCGTAACGCCCGTAATTGACGGCGTAGACGAACTATCAATCGCCGTCCATGTAGAGCCATTGTATAGACGCGGCTTGTCTACGCCATTTACGGCATACAGGAAATTGCCACCCGTGGTAGCAACGTTGATGTATTCCCATCGGGCGTTGGTTAGCCCAGATACTACGGCTGCTCCTACGGCTCCTGCCGAGGTTACGTCATAAAATCCGGTTGACGAAGCGGCAAACATTTTTGTGGTCGCCGCGCCGTTGTACGTCATTAGCGTTTCAACTTGTCCCGGCAATCCGGTGGCGTGTTGACTGTACCCGCCACGCAGATTGACGCTTGCTACGCCGGGAAAAAAGTTTTCCAGCGTTACGGCGTCTGTCGGGGCCATGTTTGCCAATGAGTCGCGGGCGTTCCACCCACCTACAGGGGCAGGCAGCGAAGCAACGTTTGCGGCTGCACGCTGAATGAGGGCGCGGCGTGCCATTACGACTGTCCGTACCCGCTATCCGGGATGTTGTCGTAACCGATAAGAACCGTACCCGGACGCGGGGCAAACGACAAGTTAGCCGCCGACGTATCCTGCGCGATACTGGTTTCTAGTTCCATGATGTAGTCGCGGTAAAGCGCTGTCGTATCAAAGCCCTTGGCCTCAAAGTATTTGAGTTTGGTGCTTAATACGACAAGGCGATCTGGATAAAGACAAGTATCTGTGTCGGCAGTAAACGATGTTTTTGGCACGCCAGACGCGCTTTCAACCCACGCATTGCTGCGGTATTCAAACCCAAGATATTCTCCCGCGTTGACGCCCGGCCAAATCTGGAAGTACTTACCAAGCAACCGCCAGCGGATGCGCGGGCCGGTGCTGATATAGCCCGACAACAGCCATTCCCATTGCTGCGCCGACTCGGGGCCAAGCATTTCCCAACGTTTGCTCTTATCCCAATGAGTGCGCGGCACGGTGCTGTTGTAGTCGGAAGGGAGGTCGTACTTGACCTTTTGGAACGTCAATGTTCCCCCAACCTGTCCTTCAGTAAACGCTTGGTTGACCGTTACAGCGGTCGGGCTATCCACGCTCGTGATGTACGTTGCGTTGCCAATACCGATACCTTGCACTTGGTAGTTGGTGGACAAACCAGAAGTGCTAGGGATGTTGATGATTTGATAGCCACCGTTGGCCCAATCACCCGTAGTGGTCGTCGCGTCCGTATAGAACGTGTACTGCTTGGTTAGTTCGCGCCAATCAGCCCGACGCAACAACTCGTATCCCGTGGCGTTCATAAGCGCCAGAATCTGCACAACGTCTTGGTTGGCGTTGCCAGCCACCGTGCTAGGGGTCGGGACGCCCAGTTCGTTAGTAACTTGCTGGACGAGTTGAAGCATCGTGCTGCCCATGATTAGCCTCCTTCGGCTACTTTAGGTGGCCGTCCCGGCTTGCGAGCGGCCATCAGTTCTGCCATTTGCGCTTTGAGCGTTTCCAACTCGCTGCGCGTTTTTTCCAATTCTTCCGCGCTTTCGCTACGGTGCTTGACGTTCAAGTAACTCTTGGCGCGTTCACGGAGGCCCGGGCCACCCATGCCAATGCGCTGCAATTGCGAATCAGACGCCGCGGCAACCTGTTCCACAGTCTGAAACTTGAGGATGCGGAGTTCTTCAACCTGTGCGCGGCTAACCTCGCCTTTGCTGTCGCGCTGCCAATCGTCCAAGGACGTACCAACAACAGGAACTTGAATTTCGTTATTTTTCATTTGGAAGTACAGCCATTGGCGCGGGAATCGTTCTTTGTGATCCTCGCGCACCGGCTGTTCAATGATGTTGGTCTTGTCGCCGGGAGCCATGATGCGAATGAAGGGTTTGCCGTCCCATCCTTCAACATCCTTGGCAATAAAAAACTCAACGTGCAATTGGGCGTCAGCGGATGAAATATCAGAGTCAAGGGCCATCGTCTTTCTCCTGTGGGGATTAAGTTCTTGCGCCAGTCATGCTGTACCACTTTGTGTTGGATACAGCGTAAAAAATGCTTGTAAAGTTCGCAGCCACCGACGCGGATGTAGTCCCGTTGATGGTGGAATTGGTGTCGTAAGGATAAACCTTTAGCGTGTTCGCGCCCGAGTTCGTGACGTAAATCACTTCGCCCATCTCGGTCTGCGGTAGTTTCACGCCGGTTCCGCTAGCAGTCGTGCTAACGCCATTAAATACATACGTCAGTTGGTATGCGTCACCCGCCACGGTTCCGGTTGCGGTAATCGCATCTGCCCCGTCTCCACAAATGGAAACGGTAGACAGGCGCGATAGCCCACTACCAAGAACCCGTGACGGGATCGGCACAGATTAGGCTCCCAGAATGGAAACCCAAACAGTCGGACTAATGCCGACAAACAAACGGCGTTTCGTGGTCGCAATCGCCACCGACGCACCGCCATCAATCGTCGTACCCGTCTGCGGATAAACGGTTAGCGAGTTCGCACCGTCATTCGCCACGGTCACAATCGCACCGGCTTCAGCAGGCGGGAGTTTGACACCCGTGCTGGCAGCGGTCGTGGAAACGCGGTTATGAACGGCAGAAAGCGCCAACGCATCCGAAGCAGACGAGCCAGCAGCGGTCAGCGTGTTGCCAACGTCACCGCAAATTGCGGTCGTTGCACCACCCGACTGCCCTGCACCCTGCACGCGTGAAGGAATCGCCATGTGTGTTCTCCTATGAGAAGGGGCGAGGTGTTACCCCCGCCCCCGACTCAATTAAACAGAGGTCGCGCCAAACCACGCGTAGTCCCCAGAAACGAGGTCTACGGGCGGGCTGGTGTACGAACCGCCAGTTGCCGTCACCAAAAAGGTGGTGGCGTTGACGGTGCATGACGTAGTGGAGGCGGTAATGGATGCGTTCGCTTTCGCAAACACATAACGCTTACCGTCCGAACCAAACACTTCCGCGCCCAACGGCCCTTGATTCGGGACGTAAGCCGGGGTGCTGGCGTAGTACGAGGTGGCCTGCACTTGAGCAGCGTTGTTCAAGTCAATACCACCAAGGTTTGCAAGTGAATATGCCATGTTTGCTAACCCCTATTAAGCAATTAAAACGCCGCAGAACTGCGGGCCAGACGAGGTGAGGTTACCGGCCCAGCCGATCAACTTCACAATCGCGTCTTGGTTGACGGCTTGACGCTCGCCACCAATCGGCACGAAGTTGCGATCCTTATGCGGACGGAACATCAAGTACTTGGTGTTCAAGAACCACATATGGTTGGCGTTGCCGCTGCCCGAGTTGTACGAGGACGAACCGATACCACCGTCCAGCACAACGTCGGAGGCCATGCCCGCGCCGTAGTACTTGAGGGCCGCGAAGCCCGCACCCGCCATGCCCGAACCAGAGTCCGTGATGCGCTGGATGCTCTGCAGCGACTGCAGATAGAGACGATAGTAGTTGTTGTCGGCCACGATCAAGTCCGGCTTGTCGGTGCCACGGATCAACTGCACGGCCACCGCATCCATGTACTGCTGGATGTTGGAAGCCGAAACAGCCGCGCCGCCGTTCGTCACGCCGGAGTAGGACACCGAACGCCAGAACGACCAAGTGGCACGGTTGATGCCACCGTAGGTGCCGGTGGACGGGCTATCGGGAACCGCCGCCGCGAGGCCGGTGAGGTTCTTGCCCGAGTTGCCGGTGCCGTCGCCGTAAAGGTCACCGCTGATGCGGTTCGCCAACTGCGCTTCGGCCACTTCCATACGGCCATCCAGCAAGTCAATGATGGCTTCTTTGCCCGAGTTCTGGATCATTTCCAGACCCGAGATGGACACCGCCGAGGCGTACTGGCTGATGCTGAACTGCGCCGCCGAGATGGGCGAGTTCTGACCAACGTTCAACACTTCGTAACCAGAGTACGAGTTCGTGTTGTTGGTGGTCGTATCGTTGTACATGATTTCCTGCAAAATCACGTTACCGCCGGAGAACGTCTTAATGTTCCCACGGTCCTTGAGGCGACGAAGCAACGCGTTGTTGTTCGTCACGTTGTCAGCGAGTTCACCCGTGCGGCTCTGAATGTTGGTCGCAATGATGTCGCTGATGCTTGAGTTGGCAAATGCCATGTTAATACTCCTGTATCAGTTGATTAAAACCGCGATTCTTGCTCGTTGAACGATTCTTCAAGCAATGCGCGGCGACTTTGCGCTTTGGGAGCCGTGTTCGCGCCGGGTGTGGCACTTCTGACGCTGACCGCAGCAGCCCGAGCGGCTTTCGCTGCTCGGTTTTTCTCCGCTGCCTGCTTTTTATCCAGTTCGGCTTGTCGGCTTTCCTGTATTTTTGCAGACAGTTCGGAATCTAAACGTAACGCTTTATCATAAGCATCTTCCAATGTTTCCGCCATGCCCGATTGGAGCAGTTGAATCATTGTCGGACGCGCTTCTTCAAAAAACTCGGCCTTTTGTGAGAACGAGTCAATTTCGTTAGCCATCTTGGACTGTTCCATCGCCTCTTGCTGCTGTTTCCAAGTCAGCACTTCGCCCTTGACGCTTGCCAACTCGTTTTTGAGGGCAAACAACAAGGGATCGGCGGTGGTTTGCGGGGCATAGGCTTGGCCTGCGCCCATACCCGATAGGTCAATGCCGTATTCCTGCGCCAACTGCGCGAAATACTGCGCCCGGGTCTGCGGATCAGACGTTCGGAGGGTGTAATCGGCCTTCATTAGCGCCGCTACAGCCTGCTCCGGCTTCATTCCGAGGCCGGTAATGGTCTGGCGGTAAGGCTCAATGGCCTGCTCCATCGCATCGGCAAACTGCTTCTTGGAAAGCAGCGGTTCAATGCCTTTACGCATCTGTTCTTCGCGCTGCCACGCATACTCTTGGATGCGCGGGTCGGCCTTCTGCCACGCCTCGTGGTATTCCTTTTTCCACGATGCCGGGGGACGCTTCCAAACCGGCTCCTCTACGGGTTCCGGCGCGGGTTCTTCAACCTTGGTTGTCTTGGCGAACCGGCCTGCATCATCGCGCCCTGTGGGGGCGTCCGTTTCCGCTGCCTCAAACTGCTCGGCCAGCAGACTTTTACGGTCTACCGGCTCGTTATCGGCGGCTTCTACGGGCTGTTGGGGGGCATCCATTACTTATCTCCTGTGGGGATCGTGGGTAAATCGGATTTCATCGCGGAGGCGCGATAGGAGGCGGTTAGCGTCCTTATGGGTCATGCTGGCAAGTTGATGCCGTAGCACTTCGGTTCGTGAGTTCTTGGCCTCTACGGGCTTCGGAGCGTGTTTAAGGGGGTCTTCGTTGCCAATTTCCATACACCCGTGGGCCTTGAGGTGCGCTCGGTGTTCTGACCGGCTGGTTATCATCCGACCGTCAATCATGGATTTGTAAGGCTGGATATCGGGCATGACGTAATGCCATTGGCCCTTCTTGTTCTTTGCCACTTCCACAAAATCGCCGTTTTCGTCTTGGATGTAACGTCGTTTCATAACAACAAAAGCAATGCTTCCTCGTCGTCTAGTTCTTGAAGTTCCCGATACAGCCGCTCCATGCGCGCCACATCGTTAAGCAGGGCGTCAAAATTGATTTGGGCAACCGGAACAACCTCGGCGTCCACCACGGCAACTTCCACAAACGGCGCAACAATTTCTTGCGCCACACGCGGTTTGCCCTCTACCAATTCCTCGTAAGCGGCAATAATCTCTTGCCGCCGTTCCGCACGCTTTTTGGCTTCTTCGCGGAACTTGTGATCTTTGCGCTTGTCGCCATCGTGCGTGTCTATAAGGATGACAGGCGGCGGCGGTGCGCCACCAACAGCGTCATCGGCAAACGGCAATACGCAAAATGGGACTAGGCCGAACATTTTTAGACAGAAACCGCCATGTCAGAAACAACCCATGCCTGCGCATCTTCGTCCCACGCATACATTTTGCCGTCGGTCGGCATCGGCACAGGGGCCTGCCAATCGGCGTTATCGTCTAGCGCCCATGACGGAAACGGTTGCGGCGCAATAAACGCATCCAGCGCCGGGTCATACAAATATCCGATCCCCGCATAGCGTTTCCTCATGTTGCCGTTGTAACTGGTTTGCACCCAGTTGCCCCCAAACAGACGCTCGCAAAACGCACGGCCAATGGATTCTTTTTCCACGCCGTTTGCGTCCGAGTTGTCTTTGGTCGCGATTACGATTACTCGCAGCACGACATTGTTTGCGTCCAATTCTGCAAAGTGCGCCATGTCAGTCCCTCAAATGCAAAGCCGTAAGCGATTCTTCGCTACCGGCTAAACCTACTGGAAAAGTGTTAAACGCAAGGCTAATTCGGTCATCGCCCTGCACGGTTTCTACCATGTGCGTAAGGCTTGACGGAAACAGGATCAGTTCGCCGGTCGCCACTTCAAACCACCACGACTCGCTGTTGTATAAATTCCAGTTGTCCGTGGTCAGTTTTATCTGCTGGTATCCGTCGCGGTAGAAGTAAATCTTGTCGCGCTCTTTTGCGGCTTTTAAATACAACACGCCGCTCACAAACGAGTTGGGGTGCGCGTGTTTGTGATGAAACTCGCCGGGTTTTGTGTAATTTAACCAAGACTGCGTAATACGCAACGAGACGGTTTCTTTCGGCGCGTAGATTGCCTTGACGTATTCATCCACAGACGCCTGCACAAATGTCATAAGGTTTGCCAGCGTATCGTGACCCAACACATAGCGGTCGTTGCTCGTCGTGTTGCCCATGTTTTTGTGCGTCGGCTGTGCGGCCACGAAGTCGGTTTCGTTAGCCGTAAAGTCACGACCCAACGCAAACTTAGCAACGGGCGTCGGAAATATGCCGTGTAGGTTCAAGAGTTGTACGCCTGTTCGATGCCGTCCAGTTGCGCTTGCATTTCTTCCTGTTGGCCGGGGAGCAAAATGGTATTGATGGAATCTTCAAACGCTTTGATTTTCTCAATGGTTTCCATGACTTCTTCCATTGAGGGCTGCGGTCGGGGATCTTCCCAACGGGTAAAACCTACGCCGCCCGTAATTTCCCATTTTGCGCCGGGGCGCAGCAAGTGCATAGCCGTGTTGATGCCTACGAGTTGATAAGCCTTCATTAGTTCACCTTCAAAATAACAATGCCGGAACCGCCGTTACCGCCATTTTTTCCAGCCGCAGCATCTCCAGCGCCACCGCCACCGCCGCCAGTATTAGCGGTGCCGCTTTGCGCTACAACGGAAGGAGTCCCACCGTTTCCGCCGCTACCAGACCCGCCTGTTCCGGCTGTGATGGCGTATGCAGTTGACGCTCCACCACCGCCACCGCCGCCAGCATAAGTAACGCTGCTTCCAGACAATGTTGACGCTGTTCCTGCGCCGCCATTACCCGATGCTGTAGTGTTTCCGTTTCCACCGGATGCTGACGCGCCGCCACCACCACCAGCGCCGTAATTTGCAACGGAACTTCCCGATCCGCCATTTGACCCTTGCGACGGAGATACTGAAGGAGTATTTCCAGTTCCTCCAGTTGTACCGTTTCCGTTAATTCCACCGCCGCCGCCACCGGAGCCGCCATTTGCGCCATTTTGCGCGGCATTTGATGGCCCCGTTGAATACCCGCCGCCACCGCCGCCAGCACTAGTAATAGTGCTAAATACGGAATTACTACCTTGACCGCCTTGTGCGGCAGTTCCATCTGGGTTTCCAATTCCTCCGGCTCCAACCGTAACTACATAACTAGTTCCAGCCGTTACCGACAACCCAGTCCCAGTACGGAATCCGCCTGCGCCACCACCGCCACCAGCGCCTGCGCCAAACGGAGTATAGCCATCTGCGCCGCCGCCACCGCCGCCGGCTACAACAAGGTAGTCAACGGTGGTTGCACCAGTAGGCGCTGTCCACGTTGCTGTGGACTTAAAGATGATCGGAGTGCCGGCGGCCATCGTGTACGACAGAATGACGATGCCGGAGCCGCCTGTAGAACCATTTGTAGTAGACGAACCACCGCCACCGCCGCCGCCACCACCGCCCGTATTAGCGGTTCCTGCGGTTCCATTTCCATTGTTGTTTCCAGCGCCTCCGCCTCCAGAGCCGCCCGATCCTGCCGTTCCCGGCGTGCCTAAATTATTTCGTTTGCCACCACCGCCGCCACCAGCATACGTTACGCTGCTGCCACTAATTGTGGATGCTGTGCCCGCGCCGCCATTTCCTCCTGCCGCAGATGCAGCATTTGCGCCTACAGCTGATGCGCCTCCGCCGCCGCCAGCGCTTTGTACGTTGGCGTCCGTGTCACTGCCAAAACCATTTCCGCCATTATTTCCTTGCGACGGGCTAGTGCTAGGCGTGTTTCCTGCGGCTCCATTTTGGGTGTTTGCAACATTGAATCCGCCACCACCACCGCCAGAACCTCCAGCAGTTGGCGAAACTGCTGGTTGTCCAGTTCCTCCGGGCACTCCGCCACCGCCACCACCGGCAGAAGTGATTGTGCTAAATACAGAATTGTTGCCCGCTGCTGCTTGAGTTCCTCCAGCACCAACAGTAATTGCATAATCGGTTCCGGCAGTAACACTTAATGCCGTGCCGGTTCTAAATCCACCCGCTCCGCCGCCACCGCCGCCGCCGCCAACACTAAACCCTGTGCCGCTATAAGCACCACCACCACCACCCGCAACAACCAAATAATCGGTTGCCGTAACGCCCGTGGGCGCAGTCCAAGTGCCAGAGGCAAGGAACTTCTCAACAATGGTGTAGCCGCTGCTAACCACTTGCCCAAGCAACAAATGGAAAATTCCAGACATTTTTAGCTCACGTTTCCGCTAATTACGCAAACCGTCCCGCTGATAAACAAAATTGTCGCAACGCCTCGAGTTGCAAGGCTCACACTAGCTTTGGTCGTATTTGCGCCAGCAATATAACT
>Ga0213922_1000273_pt1 | contig 29079 bp, 36 predicted proteins | sample McNCre2917MG_FD_165060 | JGI IMG/M metagenome (GOLD analysis project Ga0213922, IMG submission 165060) | Freshwater microbial communities from McNutts Creek, Athens, Georgia, United States - 29-17 MG | ecosystem: Environmental > Aquatic > Freshwater > Creek | place: USA: Georgia | collected... | reverse complement strand
TTGGTTTGTGTCAGGTTTATGCAACCATATTTCTGGGTTGTCATTCATCCACTGACTAAACAGTGCGTTAGTGGTTGTGAAGAATACCCGCGTATTCGCCTGTTCGGTAGAGTTAGGAAGTAACACACCAAAATCACCGCTAAACAATGGCGGCACAAGGTGTAGATCATCTTTATAATCCACCTTGATTGTATTCTGGTCCGGTGGCAGCCCGTAAAGACTAATATCAATTGCATTGTGGACAAATAGCAATGCCGGCAATAGGCCACTGCTTATTTGCGGTACAGATGCCCCAGTACCTCCCTTAAGAGTGTACTCGAACACAAAGGACGATGGTAGGCTGACTACCTTGGTACATACCATACCGTTACGAAATGCACCGGCACTAAGTGCATCCGCACCCACTACACTCCACGCTAAGTCTACTTTTCCTTTATTCTGCGATAGGTACAAATGGAAAGGTCCACCACCAAAAAATCCGGGGGACTGTATCACTACTTCATCATCCGATATTCGTTTGGTTATATAGTATCCACCGGTTATAGCCCCAGTTCCATTCCTACAATATCTCCAGTGCATCCTATCAAGTACGGTTTGCACGCCGGCGCATGTCGGGCTATTTCGGATATATATGGTTGTGCCGCTAGGTGGCAACAGATCCCCGGCACCTTCCACTATATGTATGGTGTCGTTGTCGGCCGTATCAATGCGAACGCGGCTTCTATAACCACCATCCCACACAACATCTATCAATTGCCCCACCAAAAAATTATGCAAGGAATATTTATACGGCGCAAAAACGGATGAATCTAATGAATTCCCCACCCCGTAATTAAAATAACGGTAGCTTCCGTCTAATGTAGCAGATAATCTATCTTCTGAGACAGACACAATCACAGTTTTTTCGTTTTTCGTTTTTATCTCTGTAAAATCCACACCTCGCATTACCCGGTCCCGGTCATCCATAACAAATGACATCGAAGTGCCTACCGGAGGCAATCCTATGGAAAGTCCTTGGTATGCCGGTTGAGCATTAAAATAAATATCCGTCCCATTTACAATAATTATGGATGCCGGTGTTACTACAACACTTCCTTTGTATGTAAATGAAACACTCGCAGTATCTCCAGCCCTAAAGGTGTGCGGTCCTGTAGCACGAATCCAACCAGTTATAACAAACGGAAAAAACCTAGGAGGGGGATCCAATATAGTTATAGGACCAGTAGCACTAGCCGCTACGCCATCGGGCCCCGTCACCCAAAATGGTTTTTGGCCGGACACAAACTGATATGTCAGTTTACTATCTCGTGAATACCATGCCGTGGGCGTGTTGAAAAAACCAGAAATATCCAACATGGGAAGCAGGCCCCGTGTCAATTGCACCGGATCACGGCACTGCTTTGACAACGGGTCTAGGTCTAGTGTGGCCCTTCGTTTATTCACCGCCTCTAGTAAATCAAACCTACACAGGTCGTGTCTAACCCTTAGGTCTGACCGCACATACGCAAGGCTGGCCCCCTCGGTGAATGCGTAGGCATCTGACACGATACATCCCAATTAAGAGGGGTTGTCATACACAGGAGTCTGGTCCCACTGAACAGCCCATGCACGCCCGCCGCAATTCAAATCTTCCCAGACAACAGCAACCGGGTTCCCATTATCATCTAATGTATCGGGATCAACTAACCCAGTTGTCCCGTGCCTTGCCGTTATAACATCACTTTTGAAATATGGGGGTGTTACCACCTGCTTTTCTGTGATGGCGTTTGTACCCGTGCCAACCTTTGCCGTGCGGGTCTGCAGGCCCGTATACGTGTACAGAATTTTACTGGTGTCAACAGGTGTGCTACCAGAACCATCATCCCCATAATCAACGGTCTTTCCATTCCACCGCTTGTACTGCAACAACCGGGGCTTGGCCACCGCCACCACCGCCGCATCCGGATCCGGTTCCGCCCCTTCCGTATACACACGGCACCGCACATAATCCTGCTTAACCTCCACCACCTCAAATAGTTTGAGGATGTTGCGGGGTGGGTTGGGACGGGGACTATCGGTCTGCTCCACCACCACGCGGTCGCCCAGCATTTTAACCGCTATGCCCCGGCCACCGGTTATTATCCGAGGCATGGCATGCACAAGGAAATTCAAAAAATCCGCCGGAATGGTCCGGGAGCCCCGTACAATGTCTTCTGGCTTTGAGTGTAGGTTAGGCATTAGAGTATCTGTTGCCAGCCCTCAAAATAACTGCCAAACACAAGGTCGAAATTTGCTGGACGGTGGTAGGGGATGGTCACAAACCCAACGTCAGGCACCAAATTTGGCGGCGGTTGGCCAGTCCGTTGGTCTGTGAATACTGCGGTGGGATTCCACCCGTCATAATTGTGTTGGAATTCAAAGGTAAAGTGGTAACGGGGGAACCCATTAGTGGCCACGCCAATACGCTCATAGCCAACCTCCATACACATCCATTCTCCGGGTGCATGGTTAGACCAGACAACGGCGTTAATAGTACCGACCAGGGCGTCCCGGATAATGCTTGGGTTGTATGTGTTGACATACCCCTCAAAATGAATGTTTGTTTCCGGTAGCATGACCTTAATCTCCCCGCCCTGTTGGATAGTCTGTCCGGGGTAATCTGGATCATCTGCCGGAAATGTGTGTTGGACGAGGATTTGTTGTGGGTCCCCCTGCCCATTCACCCGGTAGAAATTGGTGGTTGTTTGTTGCGCACTTGCCCTACTCTTTGCGAATATCATACGACCGGTGCCGCTTGTGTCGCTTAGGTTTTGGTTGTCGATAACTAACCCATACACAAGCTCCACGTCAACCCTACCAGAATCGTCGTTGGCCACACGGGGGTTGCGTTGCACAAGCACAAGGTCGGAGAACCCGGTGCCAGCTAGGCCACTACCGGCGGCCGGTATGCCCGCCTGTTCCAGGGCCCCCATAAGCACGGAATAATCAACGCTAACAAGTCCGGTAACTACGGCCAGTCGCGTTAGACCGGTAATTACACCATTCCGCTCAGTCATACTAAGCGTAGACACATGGTTTATGGATACTATAGGGGTCATGACACTATTCCGGTAGATCCTCGTTGCATCAACTCAATCATGGTGTCCAACCTGTTTTCTACACCCGTCGCCTCGACCTTTTGACCCTTGGCACGGCCGGCGGCAGATAGGCCACCCGGGCCATCCAGCACAAATCGCCGCAAACTGATCTGCTTAAAATCATCACCCACATCATGGCCTGTTTTGCCCTTACGGTTAAGCTGACTGAGGATGTTATTTACGGCCGAACTCATGCCTACATCGTCACCAAAATCAAAGGGCTTCTTTTCTGCGGTCTCTTTCTTCTCCCGTATTTTCTTTTCTTCCGGTTTTGGCTTTTTGCCGAATAACTCATCTATAAAGTCGGCATATTTCAGTTCCGGGGCTTTGGGAGTGCTTGGCGTAAACCCTTCCAGCACCCCCCGCATACTACCAAGGCCCCGATCTATCACCCCACCGGCGGCCTTAGTAAAATCATTGGTAAAGAAACCAGAGTTAAAACCTTCCCCAAATTGAGCAGACAAATCCTTCTTAAATGCGTTAGCCATTGCCGTGGCCATTCCTACCGCATCCACACTGGCCGATTCTCCGGTGAATATACTCTTCCACCACGCCTTAATCTTTACAATCATCTCCCAAAATCTAAGTGTAATGATGGCCAGCCCGCAATAGATGATTGCATGGGCTTCGATTAACGCGGCGGCAATACCCCGGGGCAATGCCATCCACACATCGTACATAGCACGGTAGGCGGTACCTACAAACAACCCAATAAGTTCAACAATGGTGCCAACCATTGTGCGGGTATTGATTGCTATGTTACCGGCAAACACCACAAAGATGCCAACCGCGTCACGCAGGATGGATTCCCAGTAGGAACCAAACCACACAAAGACGGCTGCCACATTATCACGAAATTCAGACATAAACCCAAAAACATGATAGAAGAAGACCATAGTGGCTTCTTTGGCCGCGTGCCATGCGGCAACCAAGCCCTCGGGCCCGGCCACCAGGGCGGTGATTGCGGCCACCGCTACCCCCACAGCAATAAAGAGGGCAAGCAACTGGGCCGTCACGCCCAGGACGCCCGTCAGGGCGGCCCAGACCAACGCCACACCAACCTTAATAGCCGCCCAATACGTTACAACCATCCCCAGGCCGGTGGCCGTAGTAGCTATGAATGCGGCAGTGGCCAATAACAGGGGGCCTATGACCGCTACCACCCCGGCAACGACTAGGATAGTTCGTTTTTGGGTGTCGTTGAATGTATTCCAATAATTGATCGCCTTCTCAACCTGTTGGTTGAGCCAGCCAAGGGCAGGTGCCAGTAGCCGGCCAATCTCTATCCTCGCCGCCACAACCTTGTTGCGCATAATATCCATTTGGGCGGAGAATGATTTTAGTTGTTCGTTGGCGATGTGTTCCGTGCTACCGCCGGCCTTCCGCAAATCCTTCTCATACTCACGTATTTGCTTAGACATACCCAGGAGGCTATAGGTAGCCGCCACGCTACGGTCGGTGAACCCAAGCGTAGAAAGAACCATCTTCTTCTGCTGATCACTCAGACCACCCAGCAACCGCTCTAGTTGTTCCACGATACTAACAATGGGCCGCATCTTGCCGCGCATGTCATATACCGACAATCCAAACATACCCCACGCCTGCCGGTTATCCAATGCGGCTGCCTGTAGATCACGGAGCACGATGTATAGTTGCTCGCCGGCCAGTTCCGCCTTCACGCCCTGCGATGCCAATGCCGCCAACACGGCAACACCCTCTTCCATATCCTTATTCAACAACCGCAACGCGGCGGCGGATTTAGTGGTGAGGGCACGTGCAAACTGTTCCGTGGTGGCATTACTGATGATATTTGCCTTGATCAAGACATCCGATATCTTGACTAGGTTTTTCATGTGTTCTGCGGTATTTTTGGAATTTAGCCCCAGGGCCGCCTGGCTATCCGCTAATAACGTGGTAGCACGTTCCAATTCAAAGGCACCGGCTACAGCAAACCGTTCCACCGTGGCTACCGAATGCAAGGCCTGGCGGGCCGAGTAGCCGGCCGAAATGAGGTAGTAATACGACTTAGCCAAGTCCACGGCCGAGGTTATGCTACGCCGCGAAATGGCGATGGCATTCTGTTCCATTTCCCGCCGCAACCCCTCGGTAACCTTACCGGCAATGGCCAGTGATTGTGTAATGGCGTTATCAAAGGCAGCAAATTCCTTAATAGAGGTATTTGCCATAAGGGCCAACGGGGCGGTAATAGCCAGGGCCATGCGCGTCCCGACCCTAGTCATTCGCTCTGCCTGGTTATTCAGAAGCGACACCGCCTTCATCACCGGAGTGGTGTACGCCAGTGTGTCCGCCATTAACTTCACTACCAGGGTTTCTACCGTTGTTGCCATGTGCGTTATGTTCCCGATGGGCCCCGGCCAAGAACCCGGCCCAGGCGGCCTTAGAACGTAGCATGTCCCGTTCTGTGTCACTCAAACCATCATCACTAAATAACGACTCTTCTTCCTCTTTTTCCTGGGCCTTGCCCCTTTGTTTGCCTTTAGTTGCCTCGAACTTCATACGGTCCATAATGTCCTTAACCGTATCGCTGCATTTAGCACCGCATAGGGCCGCAAAGCTAGTACGCACCTCCAGCAATAACGCGGCCATAAACCACTGCAGGGGCTCAAACTCATTAGGCCAAAACTCCTCGTAGTAAACACACGTCTCCACGAATTGCTTTGAACCCATCTCCTTTTTAAGCCGCGCCATTGGCACGCCGAGGCGATGTTGGATGCGTTGCCATCGCATTGCATCCACATCGCCCGCTAGTCGTTTTTTGCTTCTTCCTCAGCATCCTCGCCCAAACCATTCATTTTTTGGGCTGCGGCGTACAGTTTTGCCTGAACCGATGATGGCCACGCATGAATCTCGGTAGCCGGTACCAATTCGCCACCCTCATAGAGGCAGCGGCAAAGCAGGGCTGCATGAATACCCTTCATGGATTTCATAGTAGCCGTACCACTAGCCGTATCGACCTTCACGCCCTTGGTCATGTTGGATAGGTACTCGTCCCGCAAATCACCATCCATCTCCCTCATAACGAGGTTGCGGATGTTGCCGGACTGTTCTTTGACCTTTACCGGGCGTTCGGTAAAGGCCAGGGACACTTCAATGACGTCGTCGCTCACAAAACACCTCAAACAAGCTAGGGGACTTGTTTACACAAACACACCGACCGCTACACACGGCCTAACTAATAACCGGGGCCACCTCGGCACCACTTGAGTTCTGGTTCGAGCATTCAATAACCACGTCGGCCGTGGGCTGCTCACCTTCCTTTGCCTCACCTGGGGTAAACTTATCCAACCAACCCCAAAAGGTATTGGTGGTGCCGTCGGCAAAGGTAACCGTGATGAGTTGGAGTGTGTTGACCATGAGCACAATGTCATTGTACACAAGCGGGTCATACACAACATTCAATGACATATTCGTCATTGAAATGAGTTTCTTTGGTTGTTTGGTGCGGTACTTGGTGTTCCGCATCGTGGTGGTGTCATTCGGGCCGCCACCATCCATACCCGGTGGGGTTACGGTCTTTTCCTGGAACCGCACCGAAGGGTAATTGGCAAACGTCACAAGGGTCTTAAACCCGTCACGCACGTAACCCATAGCCACATCTCCTTAATTGCAGGGAGCCACATGCGTGGCCCGTTGATTGGTTGGTTGTTTGGGGTTAGATGAGGAGTGTACCGATACGCATAACAACCGCCGCTGCATCGCCGTGCGACATGGTGGCCGATGCTACCGTGGTGCCGGCCAGGGGGTTGGCCTCGCCGCAACCGGCATGCCAATCATACACCTCCCCGGCACCCAACGTCTTCGTGAGTAGGGTGGAACCGGCGGAGTCCAGCAGAGCGATGCGGCCAGCCTTGTCTGTCTGGATCAAAAGCTGCTGAACATCATCACCCACAAAATCAATATCCTTCGCCACCGCGACCATAACAACCACGGCCGTGGTTGTAGTAGGCAGGTTGCCCCCGCTGCCGCCGCTAATGGGCACGCTGGTCCCACTCACGGTACCTACGGTCACACCGGCGCGGCTACCTCCGGACCAATACAGGTCAACCACTGCGGAAGTGGTGATGCCGTGGCCGCTAACGAGGGTGAGTGTGCCGGCACTGTTGCTTGAGCGGGTGGTGAGTGTGCCGGTAGCCGCACTTGCGGGCACCGACGCCTTAACAAGTTCTTGCCGCTCTCCCGAACAAGATGGATTGGAAACAAATTGCTCGCCGGCAAGCGTGGTGGCCTTTTGGCTCTGGATCGTAACTCCCATCATGCGCTCCTATGCGTCAAATGTGAGGATGGCGTTGATTGAAAAGTTTTGTCTGCGGTCGCCTTCGGCGGCACCCATCGTCATAATGTCGCCTATGCGGGTGACGGCCACTATTTTTCGGGTCACGCCAACTACCACGAGCGCCCTATTATGCAGGGTGTCGAGCAGTTTAGCAATCCCATCGGTCTTTGCATAGCCTACTTCGTGAATAGGATGGCGGATGCGGATTTGAATGCCTGGGTGGACGATGCTCTCACCGGTCCTGTGATTACGGCCATCCCCACGCCCCTGCGTATCCGCGACTACAATAGACTCTTCACCGGTCTCACCCTCATACCCAATAAAAATGGGCCAACTATTCTTGAGTGGAGCACCAACCCAAGGGTACACACCCACACCACCCTCACTAAGGTATTGGGCTATGTACATGGCCGGGGTGGTGGGGGCTACGGGTGCTGTCATTTCGATGTCTCCGCAACCACGATTGCGCGGAAATTGCCTAAATTCCGAACCATAGGGTCTATAAGAAACTTGGCCTTCTCGCCCGGCTTGCGTGGGTGGCTATAGGGGCTGTAGGGGCGGGCCGCCTTCTTGGTCCGCCCGTATTGTTTTTTGTAGGCGGCTATTTCCTTGGCATATTTTTTGTTAAATACGTCACCGTGGGCAGCAGTTAGGTCTTCATGCACGTAAACCGCGTAGGCGGCCCGGTAGCCCACGTAAACAACCGTTCGGGTACCGGTGCCCTCATGGCGCACGCGGCCGCCTGCCCGCAAATTGTTTTTGTCTACGGGTACCTCTAACAGGCTCTCCCGCAGCAGTAGGACTCCGCATTTACGAAGCCCTCGGCTCACCCCGGCCTGCACCCTGGCATCAATTCTTTTGATAGCCCCAAGTACATTCCCCAGGCCCACGACCATAGCAAGGTTCGCCATAATTATCTTCCTGTCATTTTAGATAACAAGGCACCGCCACGGTTACGGGTAGGGGCCGGTGCCCCTACCACAAGGACACTACTCGAAGAGCCCAATAACTTCAAAAAGGGGTTAGTGTATACGTCGGCGCGTTCTGTTGGTGTGAGATATCTATTCACGATAAATAGACAACACAAATTACCATCCCACCCACCGTTAGCTACCGTGGCATTACCCCCGATAGCAACCTCCCCATCGGGTGTATAATCAATAGTACCAGCACCATCCCACGTCGTGCCTACTTCCGTAGCATCAACAGATAGCGATCCCGTGGATGTGGAGCTACTGTCGGGGTTCAACCCCATCGCCACTAGATGCCACGTATTGTCACTTATGGAACCTGCCGTAATATCATTTCCATTTGCAGAAAATGATGCCGCCGACCCAGAATACCTTGCTATCATCAATTGCTGGTATGTGGCCACAATCCCTGCAGATAAAAATGTATAAAAACCCCCTGCAGTATCCGATGTTCGTACAAACCCACCCACAGTTCGTGGGTAATTACCGCCCTGTACCCCCGTGTCCGTGCCTACGGCACACGCCGTATTACCTCCGGCAGAATTAAGAGAGCCGGCCACTCCACGGTTGCTGGGGTGGTCCGTTATTGCCAACCCATCCCCGCCAACAACGGCATCGTTTCCATTTCCAGAATAATCCGCAAGGTATCCGGTAATTGTGGCCCATGCACCCGACGATGTCCCGTTGTTGGCATTGCCAGAAGAATCGCCCACCGTCGTTCCGGTGCCCTCAGAGCATGCTAAATACAAACAACACCCGGTACCCGGACTGGAATAACTACGCAGGGCCCTAGTTGCAATATCTCCTATATCATTATCAAACACAAGCACCTGTTGAATATGCCCGTCAAAAGGATATGATGCAGCGGGATAGTAATTACCCACCATGAATGTATCCATAGTACCAAAGGAAATGGCACCATCGGCATGCACATGGGTCGCAACACGGCCGCTATCGACATATACAATAAGATCCGATATATTACAGGAATGTCCTAGTACAGCACTAGAAGGGACTCTAATACTAACCGTATGCGGCTTCATGTCATCTGGAGTTGGGAATGTTAAATAGGCACCGTTAAGATTATCAATATATCCAGCGCCTAATGTACCGTGGTGTCCTACTAATTGCATCCCCGCCGTACCATCCGCCTGTCCTAAAGAAATTGTGCAATTTCCAGCAGCTCCTACCGGATACCTATAACGAAAGAAAAGGGTTGCCCCACCAGCTACAGTAGGAAATCCTGTTGTGCCAGTTGTGAAATTACTATGATCCGTCAAATCGACGGCAGTGGTATTAACGAACAGAAGATTATTACCATCATCGCACGGCCAAAATGCACCTAATGGTTCCTTGTACTCCCTCCCCATTGTCCCGGAGCCGGTAGACAATGTCTGAGCCCCCGGAGACAACCACGTAATAGTCCATGTATACGGGCTATTCACGCGCCCATAACCGTCACGGGCCACCGTCACAATACCGGCACCCAATGCAGCATCGAATGCCCCCTGCATATCGGTGCCGCTAGCACCATAACTAACCGACTGCCCATTGATAGTAGCCGTACCAGACGTGGGGCCGTCCGAAAAGGATATTGTCTGTATTTCTACGGTCGCCCCATCTCCCACTTGTGTTCTATTGATATTAATCGTAGAAGCATCCACAATCAAGCCAGAACCATCCATCGTAATCAAATCTACAATAGCTTGATTAGCAAGCGCCCCAATGAATGCAAATGTACGACTAGCAAACGTACCCCGCACCAGGCAATTACCACTTCCAACACTCAGTAGTGCTTGAACTGCAGTTTGAATAGTGGCATTACTTGCATCGAAGGCGATGGCCGTTGTGGACCTGCCCCTAAATGTAAGCACATAGTCCCCGCCATTTGGCACGCGATCAGTACTGATTGTCTGAACTTCGTTAGGCATTACGTCAAACCTTCACAAGATCCACGGCCCGCATAGGCACAACAGGAAGCCCACTAGGGAACTTTTCTTGAAACGACACTAAAAGCTCCCCAACTATACACCGAGGGCGCATAGGCAGTGGGTATGCATCGAGGGATATATCGGTACCACACGCTGCCACGGTTAAGACCTCACCGCCGTGCACACATCGCACACGATCACCGACAATAAAAGGCATGGACATCACCGATCCTATACGTTGATAGCCACCACAGCCCCAATATAGTGGTTGCTGCCGGCAATCGTAGTAATGGCTTGAAAAACAAGAAGCATGTACTTAGTATCATCCACAGTCGTAAAATCCGGAGCACCACCATCCCAATGGATAGTCGGGAGCCATGTAAGAGCATGGCCGCCTCCGTTGCTACGAAATAAGACTTGGAATGTCTTTGCTGGAGTTCCGCCACTAAACGTAACAGAACCGCTCGCACCCACGTCACAATAAAAACGATTTCCCGTGTTAAGAGCGAAGATTGTGGGAAATGTTTGTGTGTTTTCAATAAAATCCACAGCATCGAGGATGGGCGACAGTGATTTAGGCATCTTTGAATTCCTTGTGCGTCGGCAACGCTTAGCCCATAATCACAATACGATACTGATTGCTAGTAGGGGCAGCAGCAAAGATGAAAGAAACATCACCATTACTAGCGTAGGTGATGTCGCACATAACTTCGGCACCACTAGATTCATCACTCACTCGGGCTGTGTTTGTACGATTCGATGCACACCCGTGGGTTGATTGAGTCACCGTAATGGTGGTTGAAGAGCCATTACCAATCAAAGCCGAATACTTGGTCATGCACCCCAGAGCGGTGCGTGCCCCGGCCGCCGTCGTGGCACCAGTACCACCGTGGGCCACAGCAATGGTGGTGCCATTCCAAGTGCCCGTGGTCACAGTGCCGAGCGTAGTAATGCTCGTTTGGCCCACATAAGCCGCATCAATATCAATCGTGCCACCACTCACCGTAATGCGGTTACTTGTGCCCACCGCACTCACCTGGTTCCCACTTACCGAGATACCGTTACCTGCGGTAACAGTGGCAGCGGATGAAAATTGAGTCCACACGATATTATCGGTGCCAATAGTAGGCACACCATCGAATGTAGCAACCCAACCGCTTCCTTTATTGGCGGTGCCTTCGGTTACCAATACATAAGCCCCCGCCAATTCTGCTCCGGTATCTGCATCCGTCGCACGTGTGGGAGCGCCGCTGGCATTCACAGTATAAATGCCATTGACAGTTGCATCCGTTTGATTTTTCAAAAGGATGCGGTCTCCAGTGGCCATAACAACCCCATCCAATGTCTGACCATTAGCGAACGCCGTAGAGAGCGTCCCATTGGCCGTAGTGGCCGCACGCACGGAGGTTTTGGGGCTTAGCCCGGAGATGGCATTGTCCACATAACTCTTCGTAGCAGCGTCCGATGCGCCGGAAGGTGTGGCCAGGCCGGTCACCTTATTAGCGGTAATATCATGGGCCGCAAAATCCCCGCTGCCATCCCGCAAAACTTCAGTGTTGGCGGTAGCCGTGCTTACGGCACTGTGGATAACTTGGATGGACGTTCCGTCGTACCACTTAGGTAGGTGCGAAGCGCTGTTGTACCAAATCTGCCCCTCTGCCGGAGTCGGATCGGTGCCAAGGAGATGTAGGACATGGTTGCGAATTTCATTGCCATTCATGTCAAACGGAATAAGTACCTTGCGGGACATCGTCTCACTCCTTAATTAAGATATGCCTTGCCACCAAAGGCGGCACTGAATGTCAAACGAACATTGTTTGCATCGATATATTCAACTTGCCCTTCTACCACAGTACCGGCACTGTCTACAACAGATACAGATGGGTGGTTGCCTAGATTGTGGGCTATGTTCCATACAGTCGCGGGCGCATTCTGCGTGTGCGTATATGTACCAGCGCCTACTATTGATAATTTGTTGTTAATAGACGCAAGTACACCAGCAGGGGTAGCTAACCGATCTGTGGCTGTGCCCGTAACCATTTCATCATCTGTGGCAATAGGAAATACCACACGACCATCACTACCCTGGAATACGGCAACACCATCAGAAGTGGATTCATTCTGTCCGGTACCACCGGACCTGCGTGCTAGATGTGGGGGCATGGCTACACTCCTACCGGGGTGCCATAATTATCAATCTGCAACAAATCCCCGCTGCCCAAACCTAATTTAGTCAGGTCAACGGATTGCGGCGGAACAAGATCAAAATCCTTACCACTCATATAAACCAAGGTGCGTTCGCTGCCATTATCAACAGCAATGCGAACTACATCCGTGGCCAACACCTCGCGGCCCAGGTCTATCACGGCACCGGTATAGGCAACATCCTGTACGGCCCATTTCATGGTGTATGCGTCCGGATCGATATTTTCACGGTAAAAGCTCAGCCCTAATGGCCGCAAGTAACCTTTATACCGGAGGGTTGGGATTTTACCAAGGGAGGTTATTTCGTAGAGCGGCCGTGGTAATGTGGGAAGGTCGGCCAGGCGACCATGCCACACCAAACTACCCAACACAAGATCTACACCCACAAAAGCCGTAGTAGCTGCGACTATGTGCTCTTCTTGTGCCTTTAAGGCATTCACCGCCCCATCCTGCCATCGGCACGGGTACTCTACGGGTCCTCGGAAGATGCCCAAACCATTACGGCCAAGGCCCGTTTTATGCCAATACACAAGGAAGTCACGTTGCAGCATTCGGGTCAGGAGGCCCATTTAACACCCTCCCGGGCGAGGCACCCCTAACCACAATACACTCGGCTTGCGAACACCCCCTGTCTTCTGCGTCCGCTCAATTTGGGCTAACTTGCCCTTGGTATCAATGCGCATAGCCTGTTGCCCATACACCGTGGCATTCAACCCAATATCTACCTTATACTGGTACGATGTTGAAACACCGCCCTGCTGTCCACTGGCGTGCTCAAACGCGGCCTTCATGTCTAGGGTGCTATAAAAATGGGCTGATAGCCACCGCTCAATGAGTTCCAGTGTTGGGGCATCATACCCCGCCGCCCCACAGGCCTGGGTTGTAACGGAGTTGGCGGTCTCGATGAATGGGTCTAGGCTGGGCACCAGTGTTTGGTCCCATTCAATCAACTTCGCTACAGCCGTGGCCGTGGTGCGGGGCATTACCCACCGTCCTTAGTTGCCGCGTTGCTCAATCAACTTGTCAATGAACTCGGAGGTCTGGACCTTCGTGAGCGGGGTATCATTGAGGGCCAGTGTCGGCTCCACCTCACTCACGACCGTACATTTACGGTCCTTGCCGCGAAATACCAACACGCCGGCACTCGCCGCTTTGGTGAATGTGCTGGTCACATCCTCACCAAACTCTCGGCCTGCCGGGATGGCGTCACCTTCTTCCGGATCTTCGGCAGCAACGGCTACCGACACGGGAGCCACTGGGGCGGCTTCCTGAACCGGGGCCACGGGCACCTGAGCATAAATACGCTCAAACTTATTGACAAAGACCGAGAGGTCTTTATCCGTGTCGATGACATCGCCCTTTGCGTAGCACCGGGTGCCTTCGTAATGAAGGCCTTCCAGAACCTTGAAGCGAAACTTAGCCATGATTCACGTCCTTGCAAAACAACTAGGGGGTTGATAAACCGCCTAGGCGGGCCCGAGGTTTAACGCGGCACCCGCCTAGGCAAAAACACACACGGCAACCACAAAGGCCGCCTACGGGGCAACGGTGGCGTGTACGAGGCCCGTGTTGCCGTAGAAGTCCTTGCGCATTTGGCTCACGCAAATGCACATCACAAGGAAGTGCATGTTAAGGCCGCCACGCGACTCCCATTGGATGGTTGTGAGATCGGCACCCACCACCGCACGGCACACGTCGCTCGTCATTTGCACCATGATGAGGTCGTAGCCACTCAAGAAGTCAAGGGTACGAACATCACTAACCCCGTTGATCTTCTTCAAACGATCACGGAGAGTGTTGTCGCCCTTCGCGGCCGAGTAGTCAACATCCAAGTATTGATCCCAGGCGAGACCATTGTAGATCACCCAGGGGCCGTAGTGCTTGGCGTCCTGGCTAGCCTTACGCATAGCCAAAACTTCGTTGATCAGCGTTGCCGGCACCCAACCCACGGCAGTCGGGCTGGTGATGGTGGCAGTGATGCGGTATGGGTAATTGGTGTACCCGTACACGCTACCACCACCAAACGTGTAACTGCCCAACGAGCCAATCGTGAGCCGCTCAACCGATTCCGCAACACGGCGGCTGCAAGCCTCGGCCATCGAGAAGTCCAACCCCTGCCCAAAATTGCGGGAGGTTGCCAACTCACGCATACCCACGGTGAACTCACTATGGATAATGGGGAGCGGCAGGTTGGTCAAATCAAACAACGGGCGGTCGTTGCTGCTTTGTGGGTTGGCTTCCATCGAGATCGAAGCTTCGCCCGGGTCGCTCATGGCCTGGGTCTGGAGCACCGTGTGGCCCATCCCGTTGGGCATGGCAAAGCTGTTGGCAGCACGCAGGTCCGCCCATGCCTTCAGCCGTTGGCGGCTAGCCAGCATCACGGTGCGGTCAAGGTACTCCCATTCCTCCTTACGGAGCGTGGAGTTGGCGTTGACCACCACGGGGCGAGCCTTCGGCGTCATCTTGCCGTCCGGCCCTCGGGTGTTCACCGTCACGTAACCAACGTTCTGTTGGCCCATGTTGGTGTTGGCCAGATACGGCCGCATCAGGTTTGGGTCCATGTTTTGAGCGGCAAGCGCGACGCCAAGGTCACCGTGGCCCTGGCCATTCATAATGAAGTTCAACATCCGTGTACTCTCCTAAGTCAGGTTTTGGCGTCCACGCCGTGTGAGTTTCAGTAAAGGAAAAATACTGCCCCGTGCGGGTGTTACAACACCCGCACCTTGATCATAGCCTCGTCCGTGCCGGCACTGTTGTCCACCGATTCCTGTGCCACGCACAGCAACGAGCGGGGGCTAACGGCCGAGCGTTCAACATCCAACACGTCTAGCCGCACACTATCGCCGCTGCTGGCGGCCGACCACGTCGCCGTCACGGTGATGGCATTGGTGGCGGTGGTGTCAATGGCGGTACTGGCAACAAACGCGGCGCGTTGGGTCACCGTACCGGCGGCACCCACGGTCGAACAATGGCCGGCGGCAACATAGGTACCCGAGGCACCTGCAGTCCGCACCAGCACGGTGATCTCGAAAAACACCACGTCGTTGTTTGCAACGTCCACAGCGGCGGAGGCAACCAACACCGTCGAGCCCAACTTCAGTTTGATGTTGAGTGTGTCGGTGCTGTTGGTTGCGGTGGCAATCACCTGACCCTTGATCGTGAGCACATCACCGGCAACCAGCAGGTTGGCCGGGATGGTATACGATTTGTCAAAGGCCGTTTCCGTGGTCGTGTTGCTCACGGCGGCGGAGGCGGCCGTATTGGCGTAAAGCGTGTGGGTTCCGGCAGAGGTTGGCAACACCAACGTTCCGGTACCATTGGAGATGAGCTTGTCGCCCAACACAACGGCCGAAGCCGAGGCCGGCAAACGCCCCAACACCCAATCGCCCGGCATGGCTTGCCGCAACTTCATTGGGGCACCGCTCGCATACGCGTCGAGGATGGTTCCACCCTGCAACGAATCTTCTTCCACAAAAAACTTCTCGGCCGAGCCGCCGTAGGTACTGTGGGCCCGGTAGTAGGGTGTGCCGATGGCCGAAGCCGTGCCGGCCAATTCAACCAAATGGCCCGGCTTGATGCCGGCCGCGCCGGCAAGACCCTCTTCTTGCCGGCCAACACATCGCAGGGCAATCCGCTGCAAACTCATGGTCAGGTTCCTTATTTCATAATGATGTTGTTTGTGTCAAAAACCCCAACAACGGCAACTAGCCGCTGATCTTGGCGTCCCAGGCCGGAGCCACCAGGGCATCCTGCTTCTCGTCCACGCCCTGGGTGTTAGCCACGGTGGGCGGGGCACCAAAGCTGCCCATGTACAACGGTCCACCAACCGGGGCCTGTGTGGGGGCCTGTGTGGGGGTGGCGAGGTTGTTAATGGCTTCCAACTCTGCCACATCCTTCGCGTTCAACTGATCAGCCGTGAACGTGTTGGCCTTGTTTGCGATGATGGCCGCAACCAGGGCAGTTTTGCGTTGGTCGTAAAGCCGCCGCATATTCTCGATGGAGGCCCGCGTGGTGGGGTCTGCTTCCTTGAGAAGATCGTCGAAGCCCTTCTTTTCGTTTGTCACCGGGGGAGTGACCGGCGGCTTCTGTTCTTCTTCTTTCTTGGGCGGCGCGGCGGATTTGGCGTTGGCCGTGATCTTTTCCAGGGCAGGCTCGGTCATGGCCATGAGCAACTCACGGTCCGCCTCAACCCACCCACTGGCCGTATTGGCAATCAGGGCATCGATAACTTTCTTCTTGTCCACGAGTTTATCCTCCTTGCGATTTTTCGTGGCGGTCGATGCGTTCCCAACAAAGGTTCCGTCGGCCGTCCGGTATTCTGATACTAATAGAACACTATCGAGCTGGGTGCCTAATGTAGCAACCCCCGCATCGATTGTATAGGGGACTTTCCAAAGTCCCCCATCTTTTTCTATGATTGCGAAATCTTCATATACATCCTCAAGGTACACATCCCCATTAAACTGATCATAAACCGCCGTCCGTACAGCCCCACTACGGGCACTATAACTCTGTTCATTTTGGACCCAGCTAGCCGGTAACGCAAGATTCTTCCGTTTGGCAATAGCAATGAGTCTCTTCTTCACATATTCCGGCCGATCACTATGGCCGATGAGGCGAGCGGCATCCTCAAGGTCCTTCTGCGTTTCAACCGGGTATGCCCGCTTATCTGGATCACCAAAGTCCGCTAATGGGGTAGCATCCCGTTTCGCCTGCGTCCACCCACTATTATACACAAAGCTCCGTTTAATCTCTTCCTGATTGACCAACAACCCAGCACCATCGGCCAGGCTGCACGCACCTACCTGGTCCGGAAGGATAGCAAGGTGGTCCGGTTCCATATTCTGAACCGTAGCGATGTATTGCCGCTCATTCCAAGTGCCACCTAGGCCAAATTGAGCGGAGAGTCCGGTAGAAACTTCCATTGCATTATTCGTAGTGATGGCATTAACCACCCGCTGGTCGATTTTACCTGCACGCTCCTTATCGATCCATGCCTCTGCCGTCAACTTAGCCAATTCCATCCCATTGATAATTTCTACCTTACAACCAGCATTTAACACAACGCCAATCTTCATCTTATTAAGAATGTCTGGGCTGCGCGCCGAAATTGGTTGCCCGTCATATTCCGGGTGGTAAACCACAATGGGCATGTGATTCCAGGCGGATGGTTTTGCATTGAGTTCATTGCGGGGGTAGTAGAGCGGGCCGTTGCTGCCGCAAACCACACCCTCCACAAGCATCACCATTGGAGCAACCCAATGGTCGCGGCCCTCGAGCTTTTCGGTCCGCACGGGGCCAACGGTATTGGCAATGACTCGAACTAGCATAGTGAATTCCTTACTAATGGCTCAGAGCAATATACCGAAGGGGCCCCCGGCATGCAACAGGACTAGCCAGTGCGGTGCCGATCCAAAGACGTGGCCATTGCCTGCATGGCGGCCGTATTGGCTTGGATAATACCCACAAGCTTGTCCTTGTAATCATCCTCAAGTTTTTCTATGCGAGCTGCCATGCGGGTCTCCCTCTCCGCCGTCGCATCATAGAATTTATTGAGTTGCCGGCTACCAAAATACACCGTCACCACCGTAATCGCCCCCACCAGGCCAATTTGGGTGATTAGTTTGGCAATCTCCGACATCTGCTCCATCCCTTCCATAACCCCATCCCTTCCATAGAAAAGCAAAGGCGGTGTGTCGGTGATTAGCCAACACACCGCCTTATAGGTTCCTCCGTGTACCCATCCAGGCCATAAAGGCCCAGGCTCCGTCCTGGATTACTACGTGCGGACCACGCTAACCGCGCGGCTACGCTGCACCGCCGGTCGCACGGGCAGGCGTAGTACGGCACCCACACGTGACACCGCTCGGCTGCGGCTGCAAGACCCGCCACTACATCCCACACTAGTCGCAAGCGTGTTATTGGGCGTATTCAACGCACCAAGCAACGCGGCAAGGCTCTGATTGGGTAGCGGGGTGTTGATAGATGCAGTAGCCGCAGCACCACTCGGAACAGGTTGAGCCGCCGCTAACGCACGTAGGGCCGCCTGCAACGTAGCCGGGTTAATAGCCTGCTGTTGCACCGCCGCACCCGCATTGGCCGAGGCCGTGGCACTGCGGGCCGCCTGCGTGTTGTTGAGGCTCTGGCTAAACAAATTCGCCAACAGGGCCTGTTGTTGCAATGCAGCCGCACTGGATTGAGCGTTGGCATTGGCATTCACATTGCACTGCTGGGCACACGCTTCCGAGGCGCATGCCCCAAGGATGGTCACGGCCACAAGGGCCAAGCATAACGAAACAATCACTCGCTTCATGGGAAACTCCTTTTACATTAGGGGTGTCGAACCTTCTTCGTTGGGCTAAGGATCTCCGCCATTTCGGCCAGTATGGGTGCTGCCGATGGAGCGTCCGTGATCTTGCCCTGATCTCGTAAGTCATTCACTATAGCCTGCACCTCAGAAAAAAACAAGGCCCAGTTCTGGTATCGGTCCTCTCCCAGGCCAAGTTGGGCAGCTTTGATAATCTCAGCAACAACATCATCGTGTGGCTGAAGTAAACCGGTTGCAGCCCGGCCGCTAGTAGCACGAAAATATCCTGCAACCGCCCGCACATCATCCGCATAGGTATCCGAATGCACGTCCGCTAAAGCCTGCCTAAAATAATCCGCCACGGTGGGCGTGGCCGGCAATGGCACGGGTGCCGGCTGGGGTGGCATATTCGGATCATTGTGTGTGGGTGCCGGGTCGTGGTTATCGAACTCTACCGGCACCACCTTAATCCTAAACTGCGCATCCGCTACGGTCATGCCCGGCCCGGGGATAGCGGCGGTTAGTACGTGCTCCCCCTCAACCGTAGGGGTAAACTCCGCCACCGCATACCTAAAATCGCTATCCGCCTTAATAGAACCCTCCACTCCGGTTTCTTGAGGCGGTGCAATGACACTCCACTTAGGGTTTCCATACTCCAGGCCGCCATTAACCTTCACGCGGTATACACCGGTGTCACCGAGCGCCAGCACACGCCCACCCTTGATATCTGCCGTTATGGCCGAAGCGGATGGTGGCCGTGTGATGTTGTGCAAAAGGCCCGAGTTGTATAGATAGGAAAAAACAATTACCAGGAATGCGGCAACGCTTGTGTGTTTTGCCCCGGTTTTTACAGTTGTCATTGTTGTGGTGGATGTAGATGCTTTTGCCGCACGGGTCATGGAAGCCTCGGTTCTTCTATATTTGGATAGTAGCGTCCCATCATGGGCCGTTCTAGGAATAACTCCAGATACTTCATTTGTGAATCAGTAAGATCTAGGGGTTGTATACGGCGATCGATATTAGGATCTATTTTCCCATCATACCGCTTACCGCCCGTAGAGTAATGCACCACAACACGGTGAATGTCGGCAAAATTACCAGCATGATTATAGGGTGCGGTGCGAGGTAATTCTCGCAGCGTGGGAATTTTGAATTTACGCAAGTCCACAGCAAGGCGAGAAAACTCTTGCCTGCCACGATCATTCATCACCCATTTGCCGGCAAACTCCATTCCATTATTAGCCACAAGCCGGGACGTGTAGAATGGTGGGGCGTGACATTCTAGACATTGCGCACGATTGCCGGTGCGCCCGGGCACATTACCGACAAATATCTGAAAACCAACTTCTTCCGCTGGTGTGAGGGCGTTCTTGTCACCCGCAAATCGCCTGTCCGCCGGAGAGTCATAAGACACTACAGTGGACTGGAATGCCGCCAAGACACGGGCCATACGTTCTGGCGTGACCGCCCGTTGGGTAGTCACATCCACACCATTAAATGCATCCACAAATGCTCGATTGTATCCGGCGATGAAATTTAACCTCACCGAAATTTCCTGGGCAGTCTGCTGACCCATCTCAATAGGGTTACTCATAGGCAATAGCGCCTGGGCAATTTCATCCACCACCCGGCCATCCCAAAACATTAACGGACTATAAGACCCATTTATGATATGAGGGGTGTGGCGGCGTCCCACCTGCGGCACACCCAACCCATCGGCAATCCCCACTGCCAACTCACGCCCATCACCCCATCCATTTTGTGGGTTGTGGCATGTGCTGCAGGATATTTGGCCATTGGCAGAGAGGCGGGGATCATAAAACAACATCCGCCCCAACTCGATTTCTTTTGCCGTCGGTTTGATGTTAAGCGGCCCGAATTGGGGTGGCAACCCCTGGGAGTATGCCGAACCGCTACAAAAAATAACGATGACGAGGGCTAGTGCTAGGGTTCGCATGGTAGGTCCTCTTTTTCTTTTGCCGGTACTCTGATACCGTAAGTATCAAAAGGAGTACGCACACAAGATAAACTATCGGCACGAGTACCTGCGTGAACCACATCGTCGCTAGCAGGGCCATTAGAGCACCTTAAGGGCTTCGGTTAATTGAGCAGCATTAAATCCATTTGGGGCCTTATTGTCCGGTCCCAACCAATCTCGCGAGATCGCACAATACGACTCATCGCAATAGGCGTGGTAGAAATCAACAGACATTCGCATCACCCTCCCCCAAGTCACAATGTCGTACCACCCCGGCGCGTAGCCTACAATTTCCACACAATGCCCACCCCATGAACCCTTAGCCCAACTGGGCAACCGGCGGCCCACACGGGGCAAATCCCACACTTCGATACTTTGTGCCGCAACCGGCAAAGCCAGGCCAATACACAAACAACCCAACAGGTAGATGGATGTGTTTGTCAACAGGAGGTTGGACGGCTCGACCGTGGCGAACGCGCCAATGCGATGCCCCCCAAAAAATCCAACATTCCGCCACGTCCGTAACACATCCAACAACACACACCCATTGTCCGTGGATGGATTTCCCGGGCGGTAGCCACCCACCTTTTCATACTCCGCAACCACCTGAGCATCGGTTGGCGTGAACACCTTCCCATCATTGGCGGTCCATGTTTGAACCATGTGGGCCGGACCGGCAATGGCACAATCCCCGATCTGATCATTCAGGTACACGGGAAAGTTACCAACACGAGGGGCCCAATTTGCACTATCCGGGGCTGGGGGCAGATTAGAGAGATTCACGAACGCACCTAATTTCAGGGTACGTTCATCGTGTTTTGTTTCCTGCTTTCCTAATTTCATTGCGGAAAACATGAGCAGTAGTTCCGATATTAGTGTGTGGGGTGCAGGGTGCGTGCCCGGGGGTGTTTGGCCGAAACCACAACAACCCCCGGAGCACACCCCCTAGAAACTAGGCAGGCACAAAGTGCTCAAACAGAGCCTTCACGCCCGGTTCGATCAAACGGCGGAGTACGGCTTCGGCAGCCTTCTCCACAATAGCCGGCACGCCGGGGATGTCAACCGTCGCACACACCTCGTCATAGAGGGTGGTTGCAGCGGCTACCACGGCCGGATAGTCGGCCTGGGTAATTTTACCGTCCTGCAGTACGGCGGCAACGGCATCAATGAGCACATGGAATGGGCCGTCGGTACCTTCCGGGGCACCTGCGGCCGACATGCGTTCCTGCATCTTGGCCCGGATAGTGGCCTGCAAAAGAGTCGTGTCCATAGCGTGGCATCCTTGTTGGCTAGGGGACCAAATGATTACATCCGCGCCCAAGCCTAGCCAAATCCAGCCAGAAGAGGCAAGCCCACTAGTCGGGGAAGTTGGGCATTCCCACGCGCCTACGGAATCGGTCACTGCGGAGGTATAGGTGCAACTCTTCCGCAAATTCATCCTTCTCCCAACAATCCCAGTAACTATCCGGTACTTCCGAAACAGCCCGACCCGCATACAAACCCCGGGGAACTATGCGAGTTTCAAAATTAAGGGCTTCTTTAATGGATAGCTTTGTCTTGGGTTTAGTGGTTGGTTGAATGGCCTCTTTTGCTTCCGTGGCCTGTTGAATAATAATAACCCAAAAATGGTGTGGATCCACACCCAGGACGAGGGCCGCCTCTTTCGCTAGGGCGATAATAGCGTCCGCTTCTTTCCTTGCCTTGATTTTACGGGCAAGGATTTCTGGATCTTGGGGTGTAAATAGAACATCCGCTCGTTTAGGCATTACCGCAACACGGGCACCCATGCACACCGACAATTAGGGTGAAATGGGATAAGCCCCCGCGCCTCCTTAATTGTGTATACCCTACCGGCCATTGCAGAGCACTTCGGACATGCACCACCGGCCGTCACCCATTCGGCGGCGAGCTGTAGGTCATTCATACCTAGTCGCTCAAAACTATCCAACTGCCCCTCCGCATGGGCATGGATGATTTCGGTGCGTGCTATTGTTAATGCCCTGCTCTGCGTAAGCCCATCAATCGTGCTAGCCATTTCCTTGGCTATTACGTTGATGTCGGTGCCTCGGGAAAATCCATTCGTAAGTTGGATGGACAAATCCCGGGACATATCCTGAGTCACGCCCCTAAGATACTCGAAACTCCTTGTATACAATAACTGAAGTCGTTCAATACTCTCTTGTGCATTGAACGAATCCCTTAGAAATTGGGCCTTGCCCCCTAAATAGAACGCCCCACCACCTACAGCCCCCAGGCGGTTAGCGGCGGCATAGGCATTCTCCACCCCCTTGTCATACCCACGCTTGATATAGGCATTAGTCCAATCTTTGACTAATATGCCGCTATCAATCTCACCCTGAAGCCATTGTTGGAATTGGCCCACCTTCTCCGCATCGGTGCCAAATACAAACGCCCTGGGTTGCGGCAGGGCGTGCGTAACGAGTTCGTGGGCCGGTTTTAGCCCAAACACGTCCAAACCCAACAGCGCCACGGCTACGGCCCGTCGCACGCCACCAAATCGCTGCCGCATAGCCGTACAAAAGGACCGCCGCAGCATCGTTGTACGGCTGGGATCCATACGCAGGGGATTAGCAGCCATTCATTACGCTCCAGCGTAGTCCACGCAGGTCTCTTTAACCTGCAGCCCACGGCCCACAAATTCTAAACAAACCGACCTACGAGCCTCATGATCTGATCCGGCTCGCACAAGCCTCCTAGCCACATGCCAGTTATCATGGGAGCCATTCCGCCACGTCACGGAAACCGGTATAGGCGGCTTTTCTGACTTGCCCATTAGGGCACCTCCGCTGGCCAATCCTTTAATTCATACACTCTGGCTTCGCGGTGTTTTCGGTATCTCGCCGCATCTTCCCTAACGAATGGATTAGCGGCCTTAAAATCACGGAGATGGCCAAGCCATAGGTGGCAGCCGCCGTGTGGGGCACCGCACAGCGTAATCAGATTATCGGGATCCAGTTCTTTGTCAGGAAACAGGTGGTATGGCCGCACATGGTGAACCTGCAAATCATCCGTAGCACCACAGGCCGCACATTCCCCATGCTGTTCTATGTATTGCCGCCGTACCGCCGGCCAACGGCCGCTCCGTGCATGTGGGTCATGGACCGCTATACTAAGCGAGTGGGGGTGGGCATGCTCGTTTTCACGGGCAACATGAATACCCGTGTGAATGGCCACAAGGCTCGCGGACACAAGCACCAACCCCAACACAAATTTTCTAAACCCATCCATCACACACCTCTATACGTTTGTTTGTACCGGCTGGTTCATGTCCTTAAACACACTCACGTATTCCTCGCCAGCATTGATAATTACCTGTGCCTGTACGGTTGTAAACCCAAGTACAAGCGTAAGATATTCCAGCGGCGGGCAAAGTTGATCAACCGCCCCCGCAACATACTTCGCCATCGCCTCGGTAATTTTGCTGGCCACTTCCGCACGGTCCTGATCGGTGGGGCTGTTAAGGTCAGACCAACGGATAGTGTAACCGCTAGGGGCGGCGGGCGGTGCTAACACCCCCATTTGTATCATACGGTCAATAAATGGCCGGAACAGCATAGGTTCGATGTATTTATCTTGCCGCAGCTTCAATCGCTTGTTCCATGTTTTGCTATCTTGTGTGCTGGATAGCTTAGACTCCTCCGTACCAATTAAAATCCGCAAAGGACATTTAATGGTGATGGCAATGGCCTGGAGTTGTACCTGGATATGGTACTCGGGGCTGGTTACGTTGCCGCCTAGGTTTTTAGCCGTCATGCCCTTCAAAAGAAGTATGCGACTCAGGCTATTCGAATACTCTTCTGCCTGCTTACGGGTAAACGCCTCATCATCCGCACTTAGTTCCACATCGCCCAAAGATGGATCTGTTTCTAACGACAGTCCAGGGAAACCTGCACGCCACAACATCTCCGCCGAACCGCCCAACGCTTTACGCAGGTCGCACAAGCGGTCATATACATTCATTTGGCGGGGCATACCAAAGAAGTCCGATGATAGGCGGTTATCCGCCACATGCAACACCCGGGACCAATGCACGCGCCGCTGCGTGTGGTCCACCCCAATGCCACCCGGCTCATCTGTGCGACTGTCAGCAAAAGTGATGTTATAGTGTTTGGGTTGGCCGTACCGTGGGCTAGTCATGTCCGTTTCCCACTCGGCAATCTGAACCTGGCTCTGATCAAACGCCCGCAAGAACAACACCTTACGCCCGGGAGCCGGTGTCGCGGGTTTGGTTAGCAGGTCCCCGGGGACTAAATCATCAAACCCAATAAACAACAGGCCGTAGTTCCCAATGCCCGATATCACATCAACCCGGTGGAGGTAGTGGATAGCGGACACCTGTGTATCGAATTCTTTCCACGCCTTCTCAAACGGTGTTTCTACGGCCTCGTCCGTTTCCACAACTTCCGGTTGTAGTGCCCAACACTCATCGGGAAATACGGATACCACACGGGTAGCAATACCGTTCCGCTCAAAGCTATACCGGTACTGATCGATAGTGATCTGCTCGGGGTAGCCGCACTCCGCATTGATATCACGGCGAGGGTCCGGTTCGGCACCACGCCACAGCCGGCTAACCATTGACATGAAACGGTTGAGTGTCAGGCCAGCCCGACTAGTTGTTTTTGGGGCCTTCTTGTCGGGGGTCACGAGAATCATCTACAGTACTCCTTATCCGCAGGGCGGGTCGGCCACACACAACGCAACCGACCCGCCCCCGCAGGCCCACGAAACGATTAGGCAAACGTGATTGCATCACTGACTACCAATCGACCATCGGGCATCCGAATTGCCAGGTAGTACGTCGCCGCACCACCGGTATACTGGATGTTCAAATCGAATGTACCATCTGCCTCGGTGGTGATTTGCCACGCCTTGCCGGCCACCATTGCAATGGCCAGGCCATTAGTGCCAATAGCCACCGAGGTGGGAGTGGTACCGGTGACGGTGTCGCCATTTGCGTCATCGCTCAAATACGCAAACACACCGGCACGCCCACCCGGTACCTGAGAGAGGGCGTCCTTCAATGTGACCCCCACATTGATAATGTCGGTGGTTTCGGCACCAATAACAAACACGGCGCGGTGGACGAGGCACGAGGCCTTGTAGGGGGATACTTTTGCTTCCAATTGACCATTCATCGACATACTCCTAGTATTCGGGTTCTCTAAAAGGCCCCTACACGACGGCGGGGGCGCACCAACATCGAAAAGGCACCGGACCCGGCATCTACCTGGTCCTTATACGTGCTGTGGGGGTAGTACGATATTTCTTGCATAAATGCGGCATTCCATGCCCCGGGGGCCATAAACACATTCCCTGCATTCACCTGCGTGCTAAACGGGTCGGCGCGTAATTCCTTAGCACCGGTCACCTTATCAATCACAACGCTATACCCGGCTAGCCGGCTGACCGTAGCCTGGGCACTTTCCTTACCACCACTACCCGGTTCCTGTTCCAACCCAATCCGCACCGTTCGCCCGTCTGCCTTGGCTATTTTCTTGATCTCTACCTCACGGCTCCAGCTATCCACCTGGGCACGGTAAATATCCATAACCCAAAACCGCTGCTCGCTCGTTATTTTATCAAGTACCATTCCCATCTTAAAACCAACGGTAAAGGCACCACCACCACCGGTAGCCGCCTTATCCCAATACCGCACAACCTTTGTTAGCATGGGCGGGACCGCTCGGATTAGGATGCGATCAGCCTTGAACATGCCACCGCCACGCGGGATAGGGTCCTGGCGAAATTGGCAGCTATACCCATAATCAAGTAGGTCTCGCCACGCCTCTTCCAGAACTTCCCGCGATAGTCGGACGGGGTCCAGCATACCATCTACATACCGAGCCGCCAACTCCGGCGGATTTATCTTGTCCGATAATTCGGCCGGTAAGCAAATATGACGGATATTAGACCGGTCCTTGTTTAACAAATGGCCGGTAGGGTCGTTTTGGTGGAGACGTTGCATGACCAGGATGGTCACAGTTACCTTTTTATCCACCTTGCGACTTGGAATCGTTTCTGTCATCCAGCGGTTAGCAGTTTTGAGCTCTTCTTCACTAACCGCAGCTAATGGATCGATGGGGTCGTCGATTAGGATAAAATGGGCATGAAAACCGGTCACACCGGCACCGGTACCCACCGCATACCGGCTACCACCGTGCCGGTTCATGTAGTACGACTTTGTGTCCTGATCATCGCGGATCACAACTTCCGGAAAACAAGCACGGTACTTCTCACTACGGCATATATCACGCGATTTACGGGAGAGGTCTAGGGCCAATTTATCGGTATAGCTGGCACAGATAAACCGGGCGGCCGGCATCCGCGTCCACACCCACGCCGGGAACATAACCGAGATGATAGTGGATTTGGTTGTGCCGGGCGGGATATTAACGATCAAATCATACAACTTAGTCTCGCCACGAAACACCCGCTCCGCCATCACCTGCAACTCATTACAAAGGAACTCGATATGCCAATTCCATACCGGCTCTTCTGATATGATACTACCCCAAAATTCCCGCACAAAATCATAGAAAGACGCACGGGCCAATGAGGCAATAGCGGCGGCCTCACTAAACTGTACACGCCCAGATGCAGGCCTTCGTTTTGGGGGCGGTATCTTTCCTACGGCGACTACCATTATCTAGCAACTCCGAAAAACACCGTCCGTCAGGAAACCATGCCACCCACAGCTACCCACAACACGTATACTAGGGGTGACCGTAGGTTTTTCCAAGTTACCATCCCAATCCCATACCGGGGAGGGACGCCCCGGTAACTGTTCCATCGGTGCCACACAAATCCCAATAACATCCCCACAGCCACACGGGCATTTGATTATCATTCTATTCGGATTTTCATCGGGCCGCCATGCAAAATCACCCGGGTGTTGCAACCCCTCCCAACCCAACACACGGCGGCCCGGTACAGGTGCCATTATGCAACCCCCATCGCGGCAACGTCAATGACACGCCCGGCTACCGTGGGGGCGGCCAGGGCGGCCCGCTGCGTGGCCTCGTTGCGTTTGCGGATAGCTTCCAGTAATGCCCGCCGCACCTCTACCGTAAGGTCCAGGCTATCCAGATCTAAGGCACTATGGAGATGGTCCACCGTGCCACTCACCTGCACATCGACACGGGTGCCATACCCTCGGTCACGGTTGATTGTTTTGTTTACATGAAGCACGGCGGCCGGGTTACGACGGCGGACTAGGTCCACAATACCGGCCTCAAAATAATTCTTCTTATGGAATTCCATTTCTTCCATAAGTCGGAAAAACCCCTCATCGTCCTGCCAATCCTTGTATGTACTATAGGGGATGGCGAGTTTCTTCATGGCCACGGTGGCGTTGAAATTAGACGCCACAAACGCATGAATAAAAAGGTGCTGCCGCACATGCTTGCTGCCACGGGGGCTATCGTCCAATAATGCCTGGACACGCTGGTAGCGGTTGGGGGTTTGGGGGCCGCAGGCATTGATCCTATCCCACAAGCGTTGTAAATCATCCGGCAATTGTTTGTAGACGTACTCAACAAACGTCTCGGACCCACTATCGCCACGGTCTTCGCGACCGGCGGTAATGGCATGCCGTAGGGCCGTGCGGCGAGCTAGGGCCCGGTCCCAATCCCGCTTAGCGGCATAACCCAGCATTTGGGCTATTTGACGGTCCGTACTTCCCGCCCGCGCGGCGCGGTAGGCCATCACGTACTTTGTGTCATCCCAGATAAGAGCAGGCATGTACAAACCTCGGCTATAAGAACGGCCGAGAGTTTACCGCAGGAGAGGCGGTTGTGGCAAGCCTACACAAGTTCCTTGCGAACAAGGATACGAGCATCACCAGCCTGTTTCAGCATATTACCGGTCCCCGTGCCACCGGGGAACGCCAACACCACAGCCGGCCGGAAACCGGTATCCGGATCCGGCAGTAGCATACGGGCATTCCGCAGGGGCCCCGCCGCACGGCCTTCTAGCCGCCACATAGCCGGGTAGGCACGCACGGTAACACCCCGGGCAATAGCCCACTGGTGGGCCAGGGCATCGGCACCGGTGGCACCACCCTGCCGTAATTGTGTGATGGGTGTGGCAGCATGGATCTCGTCCAATACCCTAAACACATTTTCCTTGTTGCGGTACTGACGGCCACCACATACTACGATAATCACCACACACCTCCGAGCTCTACCACGCGCCTAAAATCAAGTACGGATAGGCCCACGGGCACACAGGCAATCCACCCGTGGGTTATCCAAC